>Ga0154653_1102_pt1 | contig 44694 bp, 34 predicted proteins | sample Rifle2008BG13ft_FD_116082 | JGI IMG/M metagenome (GOLD analysis project Ga0154653, IMG submission 116082) | Chloroflexi bacterium RBG_13_68_17
ATGTGGAGAGGGCTGAGCGGACCTCGCCGGAGCACCAGATGCACGGTGGGGAGCACCCCGCGAGGACAACTGCCAGGAGGAGCCTCGTCCGGCACCGTCCACATGCCGGCTGTGGAATCGTCGTGGATTACCGACCATTGCAAGTGGGGTCCCAGTCGGACATCCCACATGTGGGGACGTCAAAGGAAGGTCCGCCAGATGTTCGGGTGCTTGCCCGCAAACACCTGGGCGGTCGTCGGACATTCTCCCCAGAAGGACGGGTTTATCCACAGGAGAGGGCTGACTTATCCACAACGGCAACGGTCGGCACCAGTCCAACACGCCCAGGGAAACTCGAACTGGGTAGAATCCAGCGCATGACCGACGGAAGAGACCGGTTCGGGGAGTTCATCGGCCGTTGGCCGCAGGATCTGCGGCGCATGTGGGCCGGTCTGCCGGCCGGGACCCGGGCGCAGCTCGAGCGGGGCCTGGGACTGCTGCCCGGCGACGCCAGGGGCTGGCGCCGCTTGATCGACCAGGCTGCCGACCATCTTCGCATCACCACCGGGGACAAACAGCAAGTGGCGATTGTCGGCCCGGCCAACGTCGGCAAGTCGACGCTGTTCAACCAGCTGATCCGATCTCGAATGGACCGGGCGGCGGTCAGCGCCGTGGCCGGGACGACGCGGCAAGCGCAGCAGGCCGACGCCGGGCTGTTTGCGGTCATCGACACCCCCGGCGCCGATGCAGCCGGTGCGGTCGGCCAGGAGGAGAAGGAACGCGCCCTGATCGCCGCCCGGGATGCGGACGTCCTGGTGATCTTGTTCGACGCCACACACGGGATTCGCCCCGCCGAACAGGAACTCTTCGGCGAGCTGATCGGGCTGGGCAAGCCGACCGTGGTGGCCGTCAACAAGATGGACCTGATCCGCCGCGAGCGGGCCTCGGTGCTGGCGCAGATTGCCAGTGCGTTAGGTCTCTCGACCGAGCAAGTCATCCCGCTCAGCGCCAAGGAAGGCGCCGGCGTCGAGCGGGTCCTGCTGGCGGTGGCTAAGACCGAGCCCGGGATCGTAGCGGCGCTGGGCGCCGCCCTGCCCGCTTACCGCTGGAAGCTCAGCCAGACGGTGATCGCCCGAACCGCCTCGACGGCTGCGGCGATCGCGGTCACGCCCATCCCGATCATCGACTTCATCCCCCTTATCGGCGTGCAATCGGCCATGATCCTGAGCCTGGCGCGCATCTATAGCCAGCGGATCACCGCGGCGCGTGCCCGCGAGCTGCTGCTGACGTTCGGCCTCGGGTTGTTGGGCCGCAGCCTGTTCTATGAGCTGAGCAAGCTGGGCGGGCCGCCGGGCTGGCTGTTGGGGGCGGGCATCGCCGCCGGCACGACGGTGGCGATGGGTTACGCGGTGGCCTCGTGGTTCGAGCGCGGCCAGCGCCTGTCGCAGGAAGCCCTCGGGCGTATCGCCCGCTCGACCAGCCAGGCGGTGGTCGATCATCTCAAAGATCTGGGTGGGCGCCGGCCGGAGCGCCTGACTCTGCGGGAGCGAGTCGACCAGGCCCTGGAAGATCTCCCCGAGCCCGAGGCGCCCGGGGAGCCCTGAGGCGCCGGTCTGAGAGAGCATCAGCGGCAGGGCGATGTCGCCCTGCCGCTGTGATTCGGATCGGACGGCCGCGTTCAGCAGTCGCTGCCGAAGTCGGCCTCGAAGGTGCGCACCAGGTCCTTTCCCCAGTTGCCCAATGCGGCCAGTCGGCCGAAGAAGAAGCGCAGCACCTTCGGCTCCTGGACGAACTTGAGGCCCTGGACGAGATCGCGCTGCTTGTAGAGCCAGGTGACTCGGTCGACGACGTATTCGATGTGGGAGAGCGTATACACGCGGCGGGGCACCGCCAATCGGGCCAACTCCAGGTCGGCGTAGACCTCGTTCCCAGCGGCGTCGCGGTCGGTCGAGATCGTGCCGCGCTCCATGCTGCGCACGCCGGAAGCCAGGTAGATGGCCGCCGCCAGCGCGCCGGCGGGGTACTGCGGCTGGGGGATATGCGGCAGGAAGCGTTTGGCGTCGAGGTGGCAGGCCAGACCGCCGGCCGGCGTGACCACTGGGACGCCGTTCTCCTGCAGCCGTCCGACGAAGTACTCGATCATCTCCGGCGAAGCGCCGGCCACGTGCACATCGGTCATCTCCCGCAGCCCGACGGCCATGGCCTCGACCTCCTTGGTCGACATGCCGCCGTACGTGGCGAATCCCTCATACACCGGCAGCCAGGCCAGGATCTGGTCGTAGTACTTCTGCTCGTTGGTCGCCATCAGGCCGCCGCGCACTGAGGTGCTCTTGCGGCCGGACAGATAGAACAGATCGACCATGCCCATCATCTCGTGGATGATGTCACCGATGGACTTGTCGGCGAAGTTCTTGTCGCGCGTCTTGATGAAGTAGGCGTTCTCCGAGATCAGGCTGCCGTCGAAGACCAGCGGGATCCCGTGGGCCTTGGTGATCTTGCGCACCTCGCGCAGGTTCTCGATGGCGAACGGCTGTCCGCCGATCAGGTTGGTGGTGGCCTCCATGCGGACGAAGGCGATCCTCTCGGTGCCGTATTCCCGGATGGCGTCCTTGAGCTTCTGAACGTCGATGTTGCCGCGGAAGGGAGTCGTGCTCTGGGTGTTGAGCGCCTCGTCGGTGTAGAGCTCGAGAACGGTGCCGCCGGCCAGTTCAATATGCGCCTTGGTCGTGGTGAAGTGGTAGTTCATCAAGACCACACTGCCCGGCTTGACGAAGATCTTGGCCAGCAGGTGCTCGGCCGCCCGGCCTTGGTGCACGGGGATGGTGTACTTGAAGCCGAGGATGTCCTTGACCGAGTCGGCCAGCTTGTAGAAACTCTCGCTCCCGGCGTAGGCGTCGTCGGCGACCATCATGGCGGCCAGCTGATTGTCGCTCATGGCGTTGGTGCCGCTGTCGGTGAGCATGTCGAGGAAGACGTCGCGGGTGCGGAGCAGGAAAGTGTTGTAGCCCGCCTCCTCCATGGCCTCCAGCCGCCGCCGGGCGGGCGGGAGGCTGGTCTTCTGCACGATGCGGACTTTGTGCATCTCCATTGGGATGACTTTGCCGGTCGAGAGCCGGACGTTCATCGTTTGTCCCTCCGAGCATACATGCACCGGGGCGTGCTGGGGCGGGTTGGGCAACGCTGCCTGGCCCAGGGGAGCGAGAGCGCGGCGAGGGGCCGTTGGATAACCGGCATGAGGTTCAGGTCTCCTGAATAGCTGAGGGCATGAGTCTGCGCAGCATGAAATAGTATACTGAAAGCGTCCGGCCGGCACCCCCGTGAGCGGGTCGCGGCGGGCATCCTGGTCAGGGAGACCCCACCTGTGCAGGACAACTTGCGGGACCTGCTGATGCGAGGCGTCGCCGCCGCCAAGGCCGGCCAAGCCGAGGAAGCGCGTTTCTTCCTGGAATGGCTGCTGCGCAGCGAGCCGCCGATGACCGAGCTCCTGGAAGCCTGGTATTGGCGGGGCGAGGTCAGCCTGGATCCGGCGGAGAAGCGCCGCTGCCTGGAGGAGGTGCTGGCGCGCGATCCGGCCAATCCGAGGGCGCGCAGAGCACTGGCGATCCTGGATGGGCGGCTGAAGCCGGAGGAGATCGTCGATCCGGATCGGCTGGCGGTGCCGGCGGCCGCCGGACCCGTGGATGCGGATGCGCGGCGCTTCACCTGCCCGAAGTGCGGCGGCCGAATGGTGTTCGCCCCGGATGGGCAGGCTCTGGTGTGCGAGCAGTGTGCGCGCCGGGAGGCCGGCAAGGCGGCCGCCACGGTCGGGCAAGACTTCACGGTCGCCATGGCCACGGCGCGCGGGCACCGGGTGCCCATCGCCGCCCGGGCCTTCGACTGCCACGGCTGCGGTACGCCCTTTCTCCTCGGTCCGGCTGCCATCTCGGTCACCTGCCCGTATTGCGGCTCCGCCCATGTGGTCGAAGAGACCAACACCCGCGAGTTGGTGCCCCCCGATGGACTGATCCCGTTCGGTCTGACGGCCTCGCAGGCGGAGGTCGCGCTCCAGGCCTGGCTCGATCACGAGCGGTTGGATGCTCGCCCCGAGCCGCTCCAGGGCCTGTACCTTCCGCTGTGGACCTTCGACCTGGCGGGGCCGGCCCCCTGGTCAGGCGTGGAATACGACTCCCGCCACCGGGCCTGGGGCCCGGTCTCCGGGGTGGAGGTCGTCCTCGAGCACGATGTCTGGGTGGCTGCGAGCGACCGTCTGCCCGCCTCGCTGCTGAAGGTCTTGGAGACCTTCGACCTGGGACGGGCTCGCCCTTATGATCCCAGCTACCTAGCCAATTGGCCGGCCGAGACGTACCAGCGCGCCATGTCGGATGCGGCGCTCATCGCCCGGCAGCGCGTGTTCGCCCGCTGCCGGGAGCGAGTCGAGCACGACGTCCTGCGTCGGATCAAGAACATCCAGATCAGCTCGGCTGGCATCGCAGTGGATTCATTCCGCCTGCTCCTGGTCCCACTGTGGTTGAGCGGCTTCGACCAGCAGGGGCGGCGCTGTCGCGTGGCGGTCAATGGTGTGAGCGGCGAAGTGTGCGGCGAGAAACCCAGATCGGGTGTGCGCGAGTGGCTGGGTAAGATGCTTGGAGAGGCGTGACCGTGCCGACCGAAGCGACATCCGCGGCCAAGCCTCCCGCCGGAGAGGATCCGGCGACGACGGCGAAGCGCTGAGCGCCGGGCGATGCGGCAGGCTCCAGCGTGACCGTCGCAGGACGGCGGGGTTATCTCTGCCGCGCGAGGGAGTCCGTGTCCGGCAACCCCCCCTTGATTGTTCAGGACCTGACTTTCCGCTATCGAGACCGGGAGGCTCCTTCTATCCGGGAACTCTCGCTCGAACTGGCGGCCGGTCAGGTACTGCTGGTGGCCGGCGCCAGCGGGTGCGGAAAGACCACCCTGGCCCGTTGCATCAACGGCTTGATCCCACGCTCGTACAAGGGCGAGTTGACCGGGCGCATCCTGCTCGACGGGCAGGAGACGGCCGGTTGGCCGTTGGCGCGCATCTCCGAGCGGATCGGGACGGTGCTGCAAGACCCCGAACGCCAGATCCTGGGCTCACGCGTGGTGAACGAGGTCGCCTTTGGGCTGGAGAACCTGGCGCTGCCGCGCCGGGAGATCCTCGAGCGCGTGGAACGGGCGATGGACCACCTGGGGATCGGCCATCTGCGCGACCGGGAGACGTTCTCGCTCTCCGGCGGTGAGAAGCAAAAGGTTGCGCTGGCCGGCGTCCTGGCGATGCGGCCGAGCATCCTGCTGCTGGATGAGCCGCTGGCCAGCCTCGACCCGGTCAGCGCGCTGGAGACGCTGAGGCTGGTGCGTCAACTGGTGGACGAGGGCATGGCGGTGATCATGATCGAACACCGCGTCGAAGACGTGCTCAAGATCCGCCCGGATCAGGCGTTGTTCCTGCAGGAAGGCCAGGTGCGCTATTTCGGTCGTGTCGATGGCCTGCAGGCGGCGGTCGACTACCGGCAGGTCAAGCTGCCCGCCTCGATGATCATCGCCCGAGCGGCGAGTGACCCGCCTCCGCCGTCGGCGGCGCCGCGGCCCAGGCCTGCCGGAGGGCCGGGTGAGCCGCTGGTGGCCTTCGAGGGCGTGCGCTTTGCCTACCCCAACGGTCCGGACGTGCTGCACGACGTCGATCTGCGCATACAACGCGGGGACGTCATCGCCGTGCTGGGCGCCAACGGCGCCGGGAAGACGACCCTGGTCAAGCATGCCATCGGGCTTCACAAACCGACGGCCGGGCGGGTGTTGGTCGGCGGGCGCGACACGCGCGAGCTGAGCGTGGCGCAGATCGCCGGCACCCTGGGCTATGTCTTCCAGAGCCCGAGCCACATGCTCTTCGCGCCGACCGTGCGCGAGGAGCTGTCCTTCGGTCCGGCCAACCTGGGTCACCCGCCGGCCGAAATCGAGAAGGAGGTGCACGAGGCGCTCGAGATCGTCAACCTGGCGGGCCTGGAGGAGGACCCGCCCCTGGCGCTGTCGTTCGGGCAGCAGAAGCGCGTCAGCATCGCCGCCATTCTGGCCATGCGGTCGAAGATCCTGGTGATGGATGAGCCCACCGCCGGGCAGGATTACTGGAACTACATGAGTTTCATGGATTCGATCCTGGAGATACCCGGTTTCTCGGCCGTGCTGTTCATCACCCACGATGTCGACATGGCGGTGGTGTATGCCAATCGCGTGCTTCTGGTCGACGGCGGTCGGATTGCCGCCGACGGCCGGCCGGAGGCGATCCTCTCGGATACCGGGTTGCTCACCCGGTGTCGTCTGGTCCCGACGTCGCTGCTCCAGGCCAATTTGGACCGCCTGCCGCGCACCGGCCGCTTCCTGCGGGCCGAGGCGCTGGCCCATGTCTGATCCCACAGAGAGGAGAACGCCTGATGGACCGCAAGTTGTTCAACCTCAGCCTGACCCTCGTCATCGTCTTCCTCTTCTTCCTGCTGGTGGTTTGGATCGGGGGCAACGTGCTCGGCATCGAGCGGCTGCAGACGGGCGAGAGGCCCGTTCTGCGGTTCGTGTTCGTGGCCGTCGGGTTGATCATCGCCCTGGCCATCTACTGGTTCACCAAGGAGAACAAGGCCTGGGAGGTGGGTACGCGCGAGGTGGTCTACATGGCCATCGGCGCGGCGCTGTACGCCGTCTTCTCGTACCTGTTCAACGGCACCGTCTTTATCGTCCCCTCGGTCAGCCAGGTGGCACTTCGCCCGGCCATCTGCATCCCGATGTTCTTCGGCTACGCCTTCGGTCCGGTGGTCGGGTTCTTCACCGGCGCGGTCGGGAACATGGTCGGTGATGCGCTGACCGGCTTCGGCGTCTATCCGCAATGGAGCGTGGGCAACGGGCTGATTGGCCTGATCGCCGGGATGGCCATGCTGTTCGGCGACAAGAAGAAGAGCATCAATACGGTGTTGATCATCGGCGCCGTTCTGACGGCGGCCGCCACCCTCTTCTTCTTCCTGTTCCGCGAGGTGCCGAACACGCTTTTCTTTGACGTGGCCAACAACATCTTCGGCGATCAGCCCATCTCCGTCCTGGCCGGGCTGTCCATCGTGGTCGGGTTCGTCCTGGTGTTGATCGTACGCTTCGGCTTCGGCAAGAATATCGATGTAGCCGCGGCGGTCACGTGGGGCGCCCTGGGCAACTTGATCGGCCTGGCCTTCGCCGCCCTGTCCGACATCTGGATCAACGGCTATCCGCCGGCGGTGGCGATCGTCGGCGAGTTTCTGCCGTCGGCCGGGCCCAATCTGATCTTCGGGGCCATCCTGGTGCCGATCCTGGTTGTGGCTTACGCCGCACTGCAGCGCCAGACCGGGCGCTGAGAGGCTCCACCTGAGAATCTCCCCGGGAGCTCCAAGCTCCCGGGGAGATCGACGGGGAAGACTGCATGCTCGTCACCTGGCGCTACCGCAAACGGCGGTCGTTGATCCAGAGCTTCGACCCGCGCGCCTGGATCCTCTTCTACCTGTGCTATCTGGGCACGGTCATCTCGATCTGGGACCTACGCGCCCTGCTGGTCGTCTTGGCCGTGGCCATGCTGGTGGTCCTGACCTCCGGAATCCCGTGGCGCGAGATGCGCCGGGCCTGGTTGTTCATCGGCGGTTTCGTCGTCTACTTCTCGTTCTTCACATTCCTAACCGGCCGGGGCGGTGTGGAGTTCTACCAGGACGAGCACGTCATCCGCAATCTGGTCGCGCCGTTCACCCTGTTCGGTTGGCAGCCGGTCATCCATGTCACCGTCGAGCGGACCTTCTACGCGCTCAGCATGCTGGTGCGGGTCTTCTGCCTGGCCAGCATGACGATCCTGATCCCCTACTCCTTCAACCCGGCGCTGTACGGCATCACTTTTCGCAGGCTGGGGTTGCCGGACAAGATCGCCTACGCCATGGACCTGACCATGCGCTTCGTGCCGACCTACGCCCGCGACTTTCAGATCACCATGGACGCCCAACGGGCGCGCGGCTATGAGATCGAGAAGCTGAGTGGCGGCCTGGTGTCCCAGGTCCGCAAACTGGCCCCCTTGATCGTCCCGGTCACCATCCAGGCGATCGCCGGCAGTGAGGACATCATCGACGCCATGGACCTGCGGGCCTTCGGCGTCAAACCGCGCACCTGGCTGGAGGAGCTCCACTACAAGGGGCGTGACCGGGCCCTGATCGTGATCGCCGTCGCCGTGTTCGTGGCGACGCTGGCCCTCTCGTTCCTGGGGCTGTTCCAATTCTGGGTCCCCGCTTCGCTCCAGTCGCTGCCGCTGCTGTGACCGGCGCCGTTTCCCCGGCTTGCCGCACTCGACCGACTCGGGCAGAATCCGTCCGCCCCGGACCGGGCGGCCACCGATGAGCAACTTCTCCCACCTCGAGTGTTCGGCCTGTGCGGCGACGTTCGACCCGCACCAGGTGCAGACCTTCTGCGCCGCATGCCAGGCGCCCCTGCTGGCCCGCTACGATCTGAAGCAGGCGCGCAGCGCCCTCTCGCGTGAGCAGGTCAGCGCTCGGCCGGACGGCCAGTGGCGCTGGCACGAGCTCCTGCCGGTCTTCGATGCTGCCCAGCAGGTCAGCCTGGGCGAGGGCGACACCCCGCTCCTGCCGCTGCGGCGGCTCGGCTCCGAGCTCGGGCTTCCCCGGTTGTCCGTGAAAGACGAGAGCGTGAATCCGACCGGATCGTTCAAGGCGCGTGGGCTGGCGGTGGCAGTGGCCAAGGCGCGCGAGCTGCGCCAGAGCAAGCTGATCATCCCCACGGCCGGGAACGCCGGCGGCGCGCTGGCCGCCTACGCCGCGCGGGCCGGGCTTCAAGCGCAGGTCATCATGCCGCGCGATGCGCCGCAGTCCAACGTCGACGAGTGCCGCGCCGCCGGCGCCGAGGTCGTCCTGGTCGACGGGTTGATCAGCGACGCCGGCCGTCTGGCCGCCGAGAGATCGCGCAGCCAGGGCTGGTTCGACGTCTCAACCTTCAAAGAGCCGTACCGTCTGGAAGGCAAGAAGGTGATGGGCTACGAACTGGCCGAGGCGCTCGGCTGGCGGCTGCCGGATGTGATCCTCTATCCGACCGGCGGTGGGACCGGGCTGGTCGGGATGTGGAAGGCGTTCTCCGAGCTGGAAGAGCTGGGCTGGCTCGAGAATTCGGCCCGGCCGCGGCTGGTCTCGGTGCAGGCCGAGGGCTGCGCGCCGGTCGTGCGGGCCATGGAAAGCGGCGCCGAAATGTGCACGTTCTGGGAGCGGGCCGAGACCATCGCCAGCGGTTTGCGTGTGCCGAAGAGCTTCGCCGATCGGCTGATCCTGCGTTGTCTGCGCGAAAGCCGCGGCACAGCCGTCGCGGTCAACGACGCGGCCATCCGGGCGGCGCAGAAGCGTCTGGCCGAGCTGGAGGGGGTGCTGGCTGCACCCGAAGGGGCGGCCACCCTGGCTGGACTGGAGGAGCTGGTCCGTCGCGGCTGGGTCGGCCCGGATGACCGGATTGTCCTGTTCAACACCGGAAGCGGGCTGAAGTACGTGGATCTGCTGCAGGGCGGGTCACCCGTCTGAGGGGCGGCGTCGGCCGAGGAGGACATCGGGCAGGTCGGCGGTCGTCTCGAGGACCAGGTCGGCGCCGGCGGCTGTCAACTCCCCACGTTCTCCGAAACCACACAAGACTGCAATGGCTTGTGCGCCGGCGCGCTTGCCGGCGCGGATATCCACAACCGTGTCGCCGACCATGACACACGCCTGGGCCAGGAGGCCGAGCTCCTCGGCCGCCCGCAGGACGGGCGCCGGATGCGGTTTGGTGCGCCAGCAGGTCCGGGCTGTGATCACGCACTCAAAGGTGTGGGCCAGGCCGAATTGATCCAGGAAGGCATGGACGCCGCGCGCGTCGCGTGCGGAGACGATCCCCAGGCGGTAGCGAGTCTGCAGCTGATCGAGCGCCGCCCGCACCCCGGGGATGAGCAGATAGCGCTGGGAGCGGCCCTCCCCCCGCGCCCAGTGCAGGGCATCGAGGACAGGGCCGGCGAGCTGGTCCAGACCGAGGCGGTCGGCCAAAGTGTACAAGAAGTTGGCCGGGGTTTCGGTGGCCAGGAGCAGACGGCGCGCCGCCGGCCGCGGGTCGCGGCGTGGAAAGAGGCCGGCCACCGGTCGCAGCGCGTGAGCCAGCCGGATCGACAGGGCCTCGTGCGTGTCCGCCAGTGTGCCGTCGACGTCGAACAAGATGGCGCCGATCCGTTCCGGGTCGAGGCCGGCTGCTATCATGGGACGGGCGCGGGGAAGTCGATCGCCTGGCGAAGCGCTGTGGCCGCGGCTGCGTCTGGAGCCTGGATCCACAGGCTTTGCAGGGACTGCCGCTCGAGATGAGCGAAGGTGTCGGGGATGCTCCACTGAACCGTGAAGGTCGCCGTCGCGGTGTGATCGCCGAAACGGGCGTCGCCAAAGTCGCGGAACGCGCTGTAGGCCTCTTCGGCCTGCCGCAGGCTGTCCCATTGGGTCAGCCAGACCAGGGCGCCGCCGAAACGCGGGTGGTAGAAGGCCAGGAAGAAGTCGCCGCCCCAGCCTTCGGCGGCCGTTACGGCAGTCTCCTCCGCGAGATAACCCATCAGTGCCAGCCGCGTGGTCCACTCTCCCATCACGCCCCGCTCGATCTCCCGCCATCCGGCACCGAGGGCGGGCAGCAAGGCGGGGGTCTGAAGAGCGATGGGCACATCTTCCGGGTAGCGCGCTGGGTGCAGGATCTGCTCGGTGGACTGGGGCGGCGCGGCGTAGGCCTCATCCACGGCCGGCCAGCTCCCGTCCAGGTACAGCTGCCGAACAAACTCGAGGCCGTACGTATACGGGAAGAGGAAATCCACCTGCAGGAAGTTCGGCGCCGAGAGGAACACCGGACTCTCGAACGTCGCATAGAAAGCCTCCAGCTCACGCAAATCGTCCTCGCTCGCGTAGGTCCGGCGCCACTGGGACTCCAGCAGCGTCGCGTCGCCCTCCAGGAGCGAGCGCATGGCAGCGCAGCGTTCGGCCTCCCGGTCGCAGGCCTCGTCGTTCATGCTCAGCCCGGATTCCAGGTCAAAGCGCTGATCCTGCAGGGCGTGGACGTACTCGTGGGCGTAGGTCAGGCGCTGCGGGCCCTCGAAGCCCTGGCCGCGCACGATGACCATCTCTTGTGCCTCGAAGTCGTAGTAGCCGGCCAACTGCTCGGTGTACAAGTCGGCGTACAGGCCCCACAGGTCGAAACCGGGCGGGAGCAGGCCAAGCAGGGTGAGCAGGCGCGCCTCGTCCTCGGACTCTTCGCGGCTGTAATCCTCCAGCAGTTCGTTGAGCACGTGGTGGCGAAGTTCCTCCGTCGTCAGCAGCCGGCGCTCGACCGGACCGGTCGGCTCCAGCCCGCGCAGCAGGACGACCTGCGCTTCAATCTCGGTCATCTCTGCGCGGACCTCGGCGCTCGGGCCGGCGAGCGCGGCCGGGGCGGTGAGCACGGCCGTAGTCCGGGAGGGCGCCGAAGTCGGAGTCGACTCAGGGACGGCGGAGGAGAGGGCAAGGGTTGCTGTCGGGCGGGGCCCAAGCAGATCCAGCGCCGCAACGGTGGCGAGCAGACCTAGGCCCAGGCACAGCGAGCCCAGGATCGTGACCAGCAGCCAGGTGCGCTTCGACAAGCGTCGCTCCTCCGGCGAAGTGCGGCGGATTCTAACATCGCCGCCGCTGGCCCGGCGCGGGGACCGGGATCAGCCGGGCAGAAATCCCTCCGCCCGTAGGATGCCTTCCAGCGCCTGACGCGCGTCGGCGATCGCCTTGCGGCGCCAGTGGGCGTTCGAAGGAGCGAACAGAGCCTGGAATTCCCGCTGGACGATCTGCCGTAGGCGAGTATCCCGGGTTCCGAACTGGTGGACCTGGGTCTCCCAGATCATCGTCCGCAGGCCGCGCAGCAGCGCCGGAAGCGAATCACCCAGCGTTCCGAACTCGAAAGCGGTCGCGTACAGGCGCGTGCGTGGGAACTCGTCCTGGAACATGCGGTACATGTAGTCGATCATGTCGCCGCGGATCGGGTAGAACTCCGCCAGGGTGGCCTTGGCCACGCGCGGGTAATCGAACAGCCGCACCAAATCGGGTGAGGCGCGCGGTTCCAGCGACGAGTTGACGAGCGTCATCTGGTCCTGCGGGCCGTAGCCGGTGTGCATGTCCAGATGGAGGACGTGCCCGTATGGCGCCGGCAGCTGCCGGTATAGGTCCATCAGCAGGCGAGTCTCTTCCTGTATGGCTGTCCCCCCAAAGTGCAGACCGCGCGGGTTGCGGTACTGCCCCTGGAGGGTCACCGCCTGAAACGTTTTCGGACCCATTCGCATCAGGTGGCCGCCCAGACCGGCAAGAAACCCCGGCCTTGCCAGGGCCAGGCCCTGAAGGGGGCGGGCCGGATTGAGGAACCGGTCGAGGTGAGCGTAATCCGGATTGAGGGTTGGATCCAGATCGGAGGGAGAGCGGACGAAGTTGCGGTTCAGGTCGACGTTGGCGGCGTTCGTCCGCCGATGGTTGCACATCCCCCATGGGTTGATGACATGGAGCAGCAGCAGGCCGGTGTGTTGTGGGTTGAGTCGATCCAGGAATTCGTCGACGATCAGCTGGAGGATGCCCGCGCCGATGGTGCCTTCGATGCCGTGCTCGCCGGTGGTCACGATCAGCAGCCGCTCTGTGGCCCGAGCGGGCGGGGCGTCGAACCAGTCCGTCGTCAGATTTTCGTCCGCCTCCAGGGCGCGGCTGTGCAGGCGGGCCTGCGGCCAGCGCGCCCGCAGTCGCTCGAGTTGCGAGCGAAAACGCTGCCGCGAGGCCTCATACGTATCCGGGAACAAGGCGGCGACGTCGATCATGCCGAACCTCACAGAACCCGCTGGGGGCTGCGCAGGCGCAGAGAGAGATGCGTGCGCGAGCCACACGCGGTCCCTGCGCGCCGGGAAGGGTCGCGGTCTTGCCGGCTCGGCGAGTCCACCTGCGAACGACTAGAACGGGCCGTAGCCGAGCGCGACGGCCAGCGCCAGAAACCCGATGCTCAGCAGGAGGATCCACAACCACAGCTTCGCCGTCCAGCGGATCCACTTCGGGTAGCTGACGACCGTCAGTCCCAGACTGATCAGCAGCACCGGATTGGTCGGATAGGCCAGGTTGGAGAATCCGTCGCCGAAGCAGTAGGCCAGGACCGTGACCTGGCGGGTGACTCCGATCAGATCGGCCAGCGGCAGCAGGATCGGCATGAGCAGGAAGGCCTTGGCCGAGGCCGAGCCGACGAAGAATTCGATCAGCAGCGTGAGCGCATAGATGCCCAGCGCCGCCGCCAGCGGGCCGACGCCGGCGAAGGATTGCGCGGCGCCGTGCAGGATGGTGTCGATCACGGCGCCCTGGCTGACGATATGTTTGACGCTGGCAGCCATGAGGATCAACGGGATGGCCGGCGCGATCCCCGCCATTCCTTGCCCGGCGGCTTGCCAGACTGCCCGGCCGCCCGCGCCGGACAAGAACCCAGCACCCAGGCCGGCCAGCAGGAACAACAAACCCACCAGCGGCAGCGAGTAATCCGTCAGGGCCGGAACGAAGGGAGCGGACACCAGGACGGCGAGGATCAGCGCCAGGAGGACCAGGAACCAGGCCATGGCCCTGCCCATCGGACGCTGTGCGGAGCCCGCGTCGAAACCTGCCGCGCGGGAACGCCGGGGTTCATCCTCGCTGTAGACCGGAGACGACTGCGGATCACGCTCGACCCGGCGAGCGTAGCGGACGAGGAAGACGGAGAAGACCGCGTAGAAAACGAGGAAGATCGGGAGGCGCAGCCAGGCGCCGGAGAACAGGGGCAGCCCGGCCAACCGCTGGGCGATCCCGATGGTAAAGGGGTTGGTCAACGCGGCCGAGAAGCCGACGTTGGTGGCCAGGATGCTCATCCCCAGACCGACCAGGGAATCCCAACCCAGCGAATAGGACAGGGCGATGACCAGCGGAACCAGCGGCACGACCTCCTCGAGGATGCCGAAGAAAGCCCCCAGGAGCATGAAGAACAGCGACACAACCAGGAGCAGCGCGTATTTCCGTCCCCCGAGTGCGGCGACGACTCGGACGAGCGCGGCCCGCAGAATCCCGCTTGCGTCCAGCACGGCAAAAGAAATGCCGACGAACAAGAGGAACACCACGATGGTGATAATGGTCAGCCCGTCCGGGCCGGCGAGGACCTCGATCGGCGCCGTCAGCCAGCGCCAGATGGGGTAGTCGGGTCGTGAGATGGTCCGATACGAGTCGGGGTCGATCACCAGGCGCCCCTGCGACTCCACACGCGTGTAGCTTCCAGCCGGTACGGCCAGGGTCAGGACCCCGGCGACGAGCATCAGGGCCAGGAGGATGAGTGCTGACTGGACGAAGGCGCGGGTGCTGATGCGGACGCCGGCTCGGTCTTGCATGGAACCCTCCGGACAAACTCCCCGCGAGCTTCAAGCTCGCGGGGAGCTGCCCTTCGCCTAGCGTGTGATGCGCCGGATCTCCTCGTACAGTGGCCGCAGGCGCGCGTACATCTGCAGGTAGACCCGCTGGTAGAGATCCGTGTAGATCGCATGCGCCTTCGGGTCGGGCTCGAAGGTCTTCCCCAGGCGGGTCATCTCCTTCACGGCGGCTTCGAAGTCGGGGTGCAGGCCGAGGCCGACAGCGGCGTCGATGGCCGCGCCCAGGCCGGAGGCTTCGTAGACATGCGGCCGTGAGGCGGGCAGACCAAACACGTCGGCGGTGAGCTGCATGGCCGCCTCGCTCTGGCTGCCGCCGCCGGCGACGCGCAGCTCGGTGATCGGGACACCGCTGCGTCTGGAGGTGCGCTCGGCGCCCTCGCGCAGCGCGTAGGCCAGCCCTTCCAGGATGGCCCGATACACATGGGCGCGAGTGTGCACGTCACCGAAGCCGATGATGGCGCCTTTGGCCTCCGGGCCGGGGTGGCGCAGCCCGGGCGACCAGTACGGCTGCAGCGTCAGGCCCTGCGAGCCGGGCGGGACGGCGCCCACCAGCTCATCAAACAACGCCTCCGGCTCGACGCCGCGCTCTTCGGCCAGGCGCTGCTCGCGCAGCCCGAACTCGTGTTTGAACCAGGTGACCATCCAGTAGCCGCGGTAGATTTGCAGCTCGAGGCTGTAGGCGCCCGGCACGGCCGAGGGATAGGGCGGGATGAGCGGGATGATCTCAACGTACTTGCGGTGGGTGGTGTTGATCGTCGCCGTCGTCCCATAGGACAGGCAGCCGATATGCGGCGCCAGGCACCCGGCGCCGATGACCTCGCAGGCCTTGTCGGCGGCGGCGGCGATAAGCGGCAGGCCGACCGGGATTCCGGTCGCCTGCGCCGCCGCGGCGGTGATCTCACCCAGCGGCTGCGCCGGCCGGACCAGATCGGGCAGCAGCGCCGGATCCATCGGAACCGCCTGCCACTTCCAGTCCCACTTGCTCGACCAGCGCTGGTTCTTGTAGTCGAAGGGGATGTAGCCGACCTGGCAGCCGACCGAGTCGACGTAGCGGCCGGTCAGGCGGTAGGTCAGGTAGCCGGAGAGGAACAGGAACTTGTGCGTGCGCGCCCAGATGTCCGGCTGGTGGGTGTGGATCCAGTTGGCTTCGGCTTCGGCCTGCAGGTAGGCGACGGTGGCGGACATGCCGGCGGCGCGGAAGGCCAGGCCCCACATGCCGCCGACCGGCCGCAAACCCTCGGTGCGGCGCTGATCGAGCCAGACAATGGCCGGCCGCAGCGGCTGGCCGTCCTGCCCCAGGTTGATCATGGTCGAGCGCTGGCTGGTCAGGGCCACGCCGGCGATCGCTTCTCGGGAAACCCCCGGCATCGGCCACAACCCTCGGCAGGCCTGGCCGACCGCCTCCCAGAAGACCTCCGGACGCTGTTCGGCCAGGCCGGGCGCTTCGGAGGTGTACGGCTCGATCGGCACGCGGCTCCTGGCGATCAGGTTGCCTCGGGGGTCGAAGAGCAGCGCGCGCACGCTCTGGGTGCCGGCGTCGATCGCCAGGATGTGCTCACGGGTCATGGGGTTCTCCTGGCCAACTTCCGAAGTTACCGAACTTCGGAAGTTGGCCTGTCACGGGACTTCGGAAGTCGGAACAGGCGGACTATAGCATGCGTTCCACAGGCGGATGTACGCGTCCACCTCCTGGGCCCAACGCGCATCCGTCCAGGCCAGCTCGGGCTGAACGATGCCGCGCATCTGTGTCAACCAGGGCTGCCCACCCTGCGGCAGCGCCAGACCCAGTCGGGTGCGGCGCAGGAGCAGGTCGTCCAGGTGGACGACGGCCTCGTCGCGCGCCCCCCAGCGCAGCTCGGCCCAGGGCGTTAGGCTGTCGCCGATGCGCTCGAACTCACCCGGCCGCGCCGCGGCTGCCAATGCCGGCGTGTCGGCTCCGTATCGGCCGACCAGGCGCAGGCATTGGCCGGCGTCCAGCGCCGCGCCCAGGCAGCGCTCCGACGGTGGAACATCCAGCACGCGGTGGCGGGAGTGCAACCGCGCATGGCCGGGCAGGCGGGGGCGCGCCTTGTGCAGGGCCTGATGAGCCATCAAGCGGAAGGTGGTCAGCTTGCCGCCGGTGACGGTCAACAGGCCGTTCTCGTTCCACAGGACGAACTCGCGCGATTCCTTGGAGGGATCGGCCTTACCGGTGTCAACGACCGACCGGATGCCGGCCTGCGTCGAGCGGACGTCCGTCATGCGCAACCCCTGGCCGGGGAAGGCATGCTGCAGAAATGCCAGCAAATACTCGGCCTCGTCGCCCTGGATGTGCGGGTCGATCTCGAGATCGTGCCCATGGTCGACGTCAGTCGTGCCGGCGATGATGACCCCTTCCCAGGGGAAGACGTACACCGGGCGGCCGTCGTCGGGATGCAGCAGGCAGACCGCGCGCGTCAGGGGCAGGCGCTCGACCGGCAAGAACAGGTGGCTGCCGCGCAGCCGGCGGAGGCGCGGCGGGCCGCCGACGTGTGCCCGCATTTCGTCCGCCCAGGCACCGGTGGCCGAGATGACCACCGGCGCAACCAGCTCGGCCGTCCGGCCGAGGCCCTCAGGTGTCCGGTCGCGTACGGCCACGCCGGCCACCTGCCCGTCGCCCCGGCGCAGCAGACCTTCGACGCGGGCGTAGTTGAGCGCTGCGCCTCCATCCCGCACGGCTTCGCGGACGATGCGCAAGACCAGGCGCGCGTCGTCGGTCTGGGCATCGAAGAAGCGATAGCCACCGGTCAGGTTAGACGTTCCGAGCTGCGGGCAAAGCTCGCGCAGGCCGGCCGGGGAGTAGTGGCGATGACCCCATTTCAGCGCCAGCAGATCGTAGAGGACCAGTCCGACGCCGAAGACCCATTCGGGGATACGGTCGTTGCTGAATGAGACCATCAGCTGCCCGAGCGGGCTGACCAGGCCGCGTCCCTCGCGCAGCAATCGTTCGCGCTCCCGGACCGAGTCGAGGGTGAGCTTGATCTGGGCGTTGCGCAAGTAGCGCAGCCCGCCGTGAACCAGTTTCCCCGACCGACTGGATGTCCCGGCGGCGAAGTCGTTGGCTTCCAGGAGCAGCGCCCGTAGGCCGGCCCGGGTGGCTTCCCGCAGAATTCCGGCGCCGGTGATGCCGCCGCCGATGACGATGAGATCCCAGGGCTGGTTGAGCTCGGACCACATCCGTTCGCGCCAGCCGCGCTCCCACATGCTCTGCCTCCTGCCGCCCCGGCCGGGCGGCTACGCCACCACCATCCCGCCGTCAATGGTCAAGTGCTGGCCGGTGATGAAGGAGGCGGCATCGGAGCACAGCCAGACCACCGCCTCGGCGACTTCCTCCGGCCGCCCCATGCGGCCCAGAGGGGTCAACATCCTCATCCCCACGGCCCGGAAGGGGCGGCGCAGGACGCGGTCGGCGAACCAGCGGGAGAAGGGCGTCCGCAGCATCCCGGGCATCATTGCGCTCGGGCGCATGGCTCTCGTCGCCCGGTCGATCATCGAGGTGCGGATCACACCCGGGCACACGGCGTTGATGCGGATCCCGGAGCCGGCGTACTCGACGGCCGCGGTGCGGGTCAGCTGCAGAACGCCGCCCTTGGCTGCGGCGTAGGCCGGATAGCCGCGCTCGGAGATGAGCGCCGCCACCGAGGCGGCGTTGACGATGGCGCCGCGCCGCTGTCGGAGCATCTGCCGCATCTCGTACTTCATGCACAGCCAGACACCCTTCAGGTTGACGGCCACGACCCGATCCCAGTCTGCCTCGCTGTACTCCGCCGTCGGCGCCATCGGGCCCTCATAGCCGGCGTTGTTGAACGCATAGTCCAGCCGGCCGAAGCGCTCGACGGCGCCGCGGACAAGGGCCTCGACCTCGTCGGGCAAGGAGACATCGCACGGGGTGAACACCGTCTGGCCGCCCGACTCTTCGATCCGCTGCGCCGCGTGTCGTCCGGCTTCCTGGTCGAGATCGGCGATCAGCACGCGGACGCCGCGCTGAGCGAAGGCCTGCACGGCGGCGAAGCCGATGCCGGACGCGCCGCCGGTCACCAGTGCGACCTTGTCCTGCCACTCGTCCATCCGCTGGCCTCAGTCCTGGACCAGAAGTTTGCCCGGGTTCATGCGGCCCTGTGGATCGAACGTCCGGCAGGCCTCCTGGAGAGCCCGGATCCCCAATGCGCCCTTCTCCGCCGGCAGGTAGGCGGCGTGGTCGATGCCTACGCCATGTTGGTGCGAGATGGTCCCGCCCCGGGCGACAACGACCTGGCTGGCGGCGGCCTTCAGGCTGTGCCAGCGCGCCACGGTCTCATCCGGGTCGGCGGCGCGCCGGAAGAGATAGGTGACATACACGCTGGCTCCGTCCCGATAGACATGCGACAGGTGGGCGAAGACCAGGACGCGTTCCCCCGTGCTTTCCAGCGCGCTGCGCAGGGCGGCCTTCATGGATTCGGCCGTCCCCAGGACTGTGGCCCAGGGAATGGCGGTCTCGAGGGTGTCGATGGCGTAACCTCTCTCCCAGAGGGTGTTGCGCAGGTAGGGGGTTCGGAAACGCGACTTGCGCCAGATGCGGCCGATAGCGGTCCCGGTCGGGAGGCCGCCGTGACGAAGAGCGATGGCCACTGCCTCCCGGCGCGCCCGGCGCGCAGTTGTGTGTGATCCGGTGACGCCGAATACCAGCAGGCAGCGGCGTGCGTCGTAGCGCAGCAAGCGCAGGCCGCGGTCGGCCCATGTGACCAAGGTTTCCTTGCCGGAGAGCGCCAGCGTCGTCGCGGTTTCCTGTGCGTCACTGAAGCGAAGCATCGACACCGACAGATCGGCCTGGACGGCGGTGCGCACCGCCTCGGCGCCGGAATCCCAGTCGCGGAAGAAGACGCCGAAGAACGCCTCCTTCTCCGGCAGAGGCCGCACCCGCACGACGGCGCGCGAGATCACGCCCAGCCGACCCTCCGACCCCAGGACCAGGTGGCGCAGGTCCGGACCGGCGGCGCTGGCCGGGTGAGGCGGGAGGTCGAGCGGCCCGGCCGGGGTTTCGAGATGGCCGCCGGCGAACAGGTCCTCGATGCGGCCGTAGTGGTAGGACTGCTGCCCGCTTGAGCGGGTGGCAATCCAACCGCCGAGGGTCGAGAGTTCGAAGGATTGTGGAAAGTGCCCGAGCGTGTAGCCCTGGCGGCCGAGCTCGGCCTCGATCTGCGGGCCGGGGATCCCGGCCTCGAAAGTCGCCAGACGGCTGGTGGAATCCAGGTTGAGCATGCGGCGCATCGTGCCCAGGTCGATCGTCAGGACGGGCCCTGGGCCGGGCAGCGGGTTGATGTGGCCGACCACACTGGTTCCACCGCCATAGGGGATCAATCGCGCGTGGTTCTGCTCGGCGTAGTCGAACAATGTGCGCAGGTCGTCGTCGGAGGCCGGGTAGGCCACACCGTCCGGGAATATGCCCACCCGGCCGGAGCGCAGGGCGACCCAATCCGGCAAGCTGTGGCCGCGAGCGTGGAGAACCCGTTCGGCGGGATCGGTGCGGATCAGCGGATGCGGCGCGAGCCGCGCGGGGGGCACGCCCGCCACGACGGACTCGAAAGGGGCATCCGGCGTGGTCACGCCGGGGCCGATCAAGGTCTCGAGATAGCGAGCGGCCGAATCGGGCAACGGATAGTCGGTCGCCGCGTCCCCCCAACCGTTCCAGCGTCGCATGGCTGTCTCCAGGGCCGGCGGCAGGACGTCGCCTCCGGCGACTCACCATCGGCCGCAGGTGCAGCGGCGGGAGGGCCCGCCTAGCGCAGAGCGTTCAGGCCCGCTGCCAGCGTCTGGCGTTCCGCATCGCTCAGGCGGGCGGAGGGGTGCATGAGCAGGTAGATCCCCGGCGGCATCTCGCCCTCCAGGACAACCTCGCCGAGCTCGCCCGCCTCGACTCGTCGTCCCCCTGGCCAGTCCGAGAAGTTGAGTGTAGAGCGGCCTTCGGCGACATCGTTGGCGGTGAGCCAGGAGGCCGGGGCAATCTGCGCATACCACCACCAGGTGGTCTCATTGCTGTGGCAGTCGAAGCAGGCCCGCTGGGCGAGGGTGCGGACCTCGGGGCTGGGCCACTGCGGCTCGCTGACCACCGGGGGGTTGTGACCGATGATCGAAGGGCGGATGAGCTGAATGCCGCCCCCGACGACGATCAGTGCCACGATGAGAATCCCCAAAACCTTCTTCATCTGGTCTCCTCCCAAGCGGGCACGTGCAGTGCAGCCACCCGAAGTGGGGGGCGATTGAGAGGGACGGGCTTCCCCCGCTATCCCCTCCTGGTCGTCTCCCTCCACAGACTGATGCTTTCGGCCATCACGCGCCGGGTCTGACGTTCGGCCGCCTGCGCCTCGCCGGCCTGCGCTGCTTTGAGCAGGCCGGCGTAGAACGCCTGCGAGTGCCGGCGCGTGGCCGGCCCGGCGAAGTAGCCGCGGGCCATGTCGGTGTACAGCTCGGCGAAGCCGTTGAGGATCAGGGTAAAGACCGGGTTCCCCGAGGCGAGCGTCAGGACCCGGTGCAGATGCCAGTCGGCCTCGGCGTAGGCCTGGGCCGTATCCGCCAGTTCAGAGTAGTCCTGCAGGAGATCGGCGACAGCCCCCGGCGAGCGTTCAACGGCCAGGCGGGCGTAAGCGGGGGCGAGCGCCAGGCGGACCTCGAGCAGGTTCACGACGAACTCGGGTGTGACGTGTTCGGCGTGGTGGGCGATGGTGCCGAGGACGCCGAGGCTGCCCTCGTGCCAGAAGTCGCGCACCCGGGTGGGGCGGCCATGGCGGATCTCGATCCAGCCCTCCCGGGCCAGGCGCTGGAGCGCCTCCCGCAGCGTCGGGCGCGTCACGCCCAACTGAACGGCCAGGTCGCGCTCGGGCGGCAGGGTACCGTCAATCGGGAATTGCCCGTCCAGGATGGCGGAGGTCAGGCGGGATTCGGCCAGTTCGGCCGGGCGCAACGGGGGATCCCAGGCCATGGGCGCTGTGGTATGAGGTCAGACCACTAGAGACAGTGTAGCCAGCTTCCAGGGAGGTGTCTAGATGGAACGAAGGTTCTTCAAGGAAGGGCTTCGCCGCGTCCCGCTGCAACTGCCTGGGTCACGCTCAACCCCGGTCGGCGGTGGGATGCGGGGCGCTGTGCGGGCAAACCTGCGGCTCGAGCGCCTTCAGGTCGCCGGCCAGGAGGCGCGCCACCCCTCGGGCGGTCAGCAAGGCTTGCTCCATTTCCCGCCGGTCGAGGAAGGCCGTGGCAGCGTCTCTTGCGTGCGCTTCGGTATAGGCCGCCCGGCGGATGAAGTACGGATGGACCTGGTTGCGCCCGTGGACGGCGCGATCGCTGCGCCGCAACTCCCGCACCGCGGCCGCCACCGCTTTCCGCACGCGCTCCCGATAGGTGTCGATGCGGAGCAGGAGCCGGTCGAGCGGCGTCCCGCGGCCGCGAGCGGGCAGAATGTCGGAGCACAGACGGATGAAGGCCGCCGGCTCCTCCAGCCATGTCCGGGGAGCAGCTGTGCGCTGCGACCGGCGTCTACGCCAGCAAGAGCGCAGCCACCCCCGCAAGCCTGTGACCGAGGGTCAGACGTCGATCGATCGCCACTGCCGGATGAGGCTCTCCAGTTCCGGCGCGACGGCCTCGATCTCCTGTGTGAGCTGCCGCGCCGTGCGTGACGCCTGCAGCCGGGCGTCCTCCATCTGGCGCTGGGCGCTCAGTGCGACGGTGCTCGAGGCGTCTCGCTGCTGCTGGTACGTCTGCCAGCGCAGCAGGTAGGCGCAGGTGTCGTTGCGCAGGCGGTAGGTCAGATGGGAGGCCTCTTCAAGGCGGGAGCGCACGCGTGGGGAGCGGCGACGCAGGGATCCGCTGGCGCCGGCCGCGTGGCCACGAAAGCGAAACAACTCCCGGTCGACTCGGTCCAGGGCCACGCCGATATCGGTGCGCGGGTCCTTGAGTCTGAGTGCGGCGTCACAGATTTCCATGATCGCCCGGACGCTCGTCAGCCAGTCCTGCAATTCGCCGATAGCCCGGTCGTCTCGCCCACGGCGACCTCGCTCGATCCACCGCTGCAGCATATCAGGCCTCTCTCCTAGACACCGCGATCACTTACCCTCAACCAGCGCGCCTCGCCCCCCGCGGGCGGGGAACCGGCGACTCACGCCTCTCAGCAAGGGCCCCCGCGATCGAGCAACTCGCGCAGCTGCTCGTACAGCTCCGACTTCAAGGACGGCAGTATCTTGGGCAGCTCGCCCTTGAGCTGTTTTGGTTGGCAAACCGGGAGCGGGTTGCCCTTGCGATCGAGCGATGCTGCCGGATGGGTGAAGACAACCATGGGGTGGATCGGAACGGAGGAGCCCTCCGGCAGAGCCGAGCGCAGACACGCCGCCAGCCGGTCAGCGACGGCGCGCGCCTCGACGATAGGATCGCCCAGGGGCTCCTCGACGAAGAATCGCAGCGCCTTGCCCATGGTAATCCGCTGTTTCCATCTGCCGTCGGCGTACGAGTACTCCCCCTCGCCGGAGCGGGTGATCAGCGGCACCAGGCCCCGCGGGGTCAACAGCAGGTGGTCAGATCCCTTGGGCAGGTAGTGGTACAGACGGTGATGATCGTCCAGGCCCTTGAGGGCCTGGTCGAGCACCTCCTCGGGGCGCGGCTTCTTGACCCAACGGTTAGCGAAGTAGATCCCGATCGAGGCGGCGGCGAAGCCGGCCAGGAGCATGACCAGCGTCAGCGTGGCGAGATCGGGGCGGAAGAGGGAGACGGCCACGCTGGCCAGCATGGTCAGCAGCCCGCCCAGGCTGGCGGCATGCGAGGCCTGGGCGCGGCGCCGGATCCGGTCGCGATCAATGATGACTTTCATGGCGGCCCCTCAGACAATCGTGTGCATGCGGCGGTAGACCGGGGCAAGCGCCTCATACAGGGCGCGGTACTCCCGGTACAGGCCTGCATAGCGCGCCTGGCGTTCATCGTCGATCGGCTGGACGGTCCGGCCGAGGCCGATCAGCTCGTCGACCGCCTGCATATTCGGGTAGACGCCCATGCCGACGGCGACGGCCAGCGCCGCCCCCATCGCGCCCGCCTCGAGAGGGTGCTCGACGACTCGCAGCTCCCGGCCGCTGATGTCGCTGATGATCTGGGTCCACAGCCGGCTGGTGCTGCCGCCGCCGATGGCGTTGAGCGCGCCGATCTTCAGCCCGATTCCTTCCAGGGCTTCCATCATCCAGCGGATGTGGTACCCGACACCCTCCATGACGGCCCGGGCCAGGTGTCCCTTGGTGTGCCCCATCGACAGGCCGACGAATGCGCCGCGCGCGTAGTGGTCGAGCACCGGCGCCCGCTCGCCGGAGAGCCAGGGCAGGAAGAACAGCCTGTCGGAACCCGGGGGAGTGGCCTGGGCCATCTGGTTGAGCAGGGCGTAGGTAGAGATCTCGTCGGCGGCCGCCTGCTGCGCCTCCCACTGGCAGAGGCTGTCGCGGAACCACATCAGCGCACCGCCGCCGGTCTCCATCTCGGCGGCGATGATCCATTTATCCGGATCGATGTGGTTCAGGCCCCAGAACGGTTTGGTCGGGTGGTTGACGAAGGTCCCGGTCGACACCCCAACCCAGGTGGCGGTGCCGACGCACAGGTGGGCGGCGCCGGGGGCGTTGGCGCCGGCGCCCGACTGGGCCACGGCCACGTCGCCGGCGCAAGCCACGACCGGCGTCCCGGCGAGCAGCCCGGTCTGCCGGGCCGCTTCGGCCGTCACTTCGCCGATCACCTGCGTGCAGGGAACCGCGTCAGGCAGCTTCTCCATCGGGATGCCCAGGGCCCGGCAGGCTTCGACCGACCAGGTCTTGGTGTGCGGGTTGAACAAGAAGTAGACCGAGGCGCCGTGATAGTCGGTGACGAAGCGTCCGGTGAGCTTGTGCAGGATGTACTCCTTGCAATCCAGGAGCAGGGCGGTCCGCGCCCACACATCCGGCCGTTCCTCTTTCAGCCACAAGATCTTGGGGATGATGTCCTTGGCGGTGGGGATGTTGCCGGTGTGCTGGAACAAGAAGGCGGGCATCTCGCCGCTGAGCACCCGGTCCGCCTGGGCCACGCTGCGCACATCGAGCCAGCTGAGCATGGGCGTGAGCGGACGGCCGTGCTCGTCCACCGGCAGCAGGTTGAACATCTGGGCCGAGATGCCAACCCCCAGAACTTGCGCCGGATCGATCCCGGCCGTCTGCAGGACCTCTTTCGTCGTGGCGGCGACGGCCGCCCAGAGCTCGTCCGGGTCCTGCTCGGCCCACTCCGGCCGGGGATAGCGGACCGGGTACGAGCGGTACTGCGCCGCCAGGATGCGGCCGCGCAGGTCGGTCAGCACCGCCTTGTCGCCGCCGGTGCCGGTGTCATGGGCAACGATGTACTTCTTCTCGATCATCACCTGGCAGTCCTAGGAGGTGATCGCCGAGCCGCCGGCCGGAACTGCACGCTCGCCGGCTGGAGCCCGGCCGGTGCGGCTAGCGGTCGGCCAGTTCCTCGACGTCCTCGTACCACTTGACGCGTTCGCCGATGCGGGCGCGCAATCTCCACGCAAAGCTTTTCGGTGCGGCGTCGATCCGACGGCGGATTTCATCGACCCGCTCGGTCACGACATTCCGGTCGTCGGCGCTCAGCTGCGGATAGCGGCCGAGGAACTCCTTGACCAGCGCAAGGTTGCCGGTGACCGTGCGCCACAAACCCCAGTCACCGGAGGTTAGGTTGGTGACGATCCCGGCCCGGAGGGTCTCGGCGTCGCTGTCGCCGATCGCGTGCTCACGCAGCAGCATGATGGTGTCGATCAGATCCTTCTCGTTGATCTGGACGATCTGCATCTTCTCCAGGAGCAGCTCAGCCAGCGGCAGGGTGAGCTGCTCGGCCTCCAGCCGGCCGTTGAGAGGCAGTCTATGGCTGAAACGCAGCTGATCGAAGAAGATATCGATATGCCGGCCGTAGACCGGATCGTGGAAGAGCATGCGGCTCTCGCCGAACAGCCGCGAGACCATCTTGTCTTCCTGGTAGCCGAGTTCGGCCAGCAGGCGCTGGATGTCCGGGAAGAAGCGCTGATAGGAGGCGAAGTCGATGTCGGTGAAGATCCGTCCGAGCGCGTCCTGCAGGTAGCCGAACTCCGGGCAGTGTGTGCGGAAGGCGAGGGCGCCGATCAGGCGCAGGATGATATGACGGTTCTCGGGCAGGGCGAGCGCTTCCAGGATGCGGGTGCGCTCGTCGATGAAGGCCTCGCGGATGTCGCCGTGCTTCCCCATACGTCTCCCTGCGGGCAGGCGGTCTAGGCCGAGATGAGCACGTGGCCCTTGACCCGCTCCCGCTCCAGGTTGATGACCGCCGCCTTCATGATCCCCTCGGCGTACTCGCTGCCGGCGTTGATGCACAGAGTCCGTCCGATGCGGGTGTGACCGGGTGATTCGTGGATGTGCCCGTGCAGCGTCAGCAGCGGCTGCACGCGCTCGATCGTCTTGCGCACCTCGGGGCTGCCGACGGGCTTCATCAACACCTGGCCGCCGCGGGCCACGATCTGTAGGTTCTCATCCAGCTCGGGGCAGACGTCCAGGCCGGAGTCGTACGGCGGGACGTGCAGGGCCATGACCGCCCGCTCGGGGGCTTCGAGCAGCGCGGCCGCCTGCTCGAGCTTGACCGCCAGATCGGGCTCGTCCAGATCGCGGGCGCACTTCCACGGGGTCATGTTGGCGTAGCTCACGCCGACCAGTTCGTGGTCGTCGTCGATCCATGACCTGCGGCCATCCGGGTTATGGACGTGCTCATGCCCATCGATGGCCGCGTCTATGGCATGGATGTCGTCGTTGCCGGGCATGAAGTACAGGTGCACGCCGCGCGGCCGCAGTGTCTCCTCCGCCAGGGCGACCCACTGGCGCACGCGGGCGACCATCTCGCTTTCAAATCGCTGCGCCATGTGCGTCGGGTCGGCCTCCAGGTCGGCGGCCTCGTCGGGCTCGAGGACGATCGGGTAGAACCCGACATTGGAGATAGTCTGCTGGAGCTTCGCCAGCTGGTCCGGGGAGCCGGGTGTCTCTTTACGCCCGAACAGGTGCGCCTCGTAGCGCCCCTGTCCCTGGTGGACGACCGGGATCATCGCCTTCCCGGTCACGTCGCCGCCGACGATCAGGACGTCCGCCTCGTACTGCAGCGCCGCGCCGAGGAACTTGCGGAAGAAGGCCTCCGAGCCGTGGAAATCGGAGGCATACACAACGCGGGTCATCCCCATGTGCGTCGTCCCCAAGAAAACGAGCGGGGGAGGGGACGGGTCCCCTCCCCCGAGTGCGGGTATCCCAACCAGGCCCGATTTTACACCGGGGGGACGGACTGGAAGGTCCAGTTGATGTCGATGCCTTCCTTCTTCAGCCGGTAGGCCCGGGCGACATAGAAGACGATCAGCCCGGTGATGACCAGCCCGGCCAGCACCCCCAGCTTGGTGGGGTTGATGCCGCCGCCCACGGCCGGGTAGATGAAGGAGGCGATGACCATCCAGACCATGTAGGCCAGTGTGATCGAGCCGACGATGGTGATGACCGGCACCTTGCCGATCTTGCGGCGGACCATGGCGCTGGCGTTCTCAAACAGGTCCTTCTTCAGGAAGGGGAAGAGCGTCATGGCGACGACCGGCACGAACATGGTGCACACGGCGAAGAACACGAAGTTCAGCTGGGCGCCCATGACGCCGCCGGCCCACAGCAGCCCGGAGGCGTCGATGACCCCGATCTCGGCGATGACCGTGATGATCAGGATGGCCCAGATCGGGCTGCGCAGCTTCGGGTGGATCCAGCAGATCGCCTCGGGGATGAGGCGGTCGAACGACCAGGCGAAGACGATGCGGCTGCAGTAGAAGAAGTATGTCTGCGCCAGGTTGATCAGGGTGTAGATCCAGACGAAGGCCACGATCAACACCAGCGGGAAGCTGGGGCTGACGATCGCGGCAAAGAAGGTGATATACGGCATGGCCGTGACGCCGGCCGACGGCGTCTGGCCCAGAAAGCTCTCGGCGGCGATCCAGTTGAGCGGCACCAGCCGCTGAAGCAGCAGCGCGCCGACGACGAAGATCGCCCAGGTGACGAGCAGCGACGACCACGAACCGGCCAGCAGGGTCGACTCGGCCTGCTTGACCTCGCCGGCGAAGAAGGTCGGGATGTAGTAGCCATAGAAGACCCAGAAGCCCATGATCAGGCCGGCCAGGGTCATGATGGCCGCGTTGGGATTGATGACCATCCCGTTGGCTTCCGCTAGCGCGATGCGGCCCTCATAACTGCCGGCCCCCATGAACCGGTCCCAGGCCGCCGGGAAGGAGTCGCTGGCCGCGGTGCCCAGCTGGAAGTACAGGATCGCCCAGGCCAGCAGACCGAGGAAGAAACCGATCTCCAGAATGCGGACGATCGTGCGCGTCGGCAGGACCATCGTGGCGAAGGTGATCAGGGTGCAGATGGTGCCGATCACCACGATGCCCACATGACTTACGGACCAGTCGGCGAAGGAGACCAGGCCCGGGTTCTCGAAGATGATCCCGGCTGAGCGGGTCAGCGTCGGGATGGCCACCGAAGGGATCCAGGCGATCAACGATCCGGCCACCATGGCGCTGAAGATCACCAGGGTCCAGCTGGCGGCGAAGGCCAGCGGCGGGCTGAGGACACGGCTGGCCAGGGTGTAATCCGCCGCCGAGCGAGGCATGGTGGCGCCGATGGTAGCGTAGGTGTAGGCGTGGAACAGGCAAAAGATCATGGCAACGGTCAAGACGCCGATGATACTGCTCCCCGGCCAGACACCGGCGATCCACGAGTAGGGGATCAGCCCTGAGGACGACAGGCTGATGCAGTGGACGCCGAAGACCATGGCGCCGAATACGCCGATGGTCCGGATGAGGCCGGAACTCTTGCGAGCGTAGAGCTTGCGCTCGCCTGCCTGAGCTGGGGCAACCATCTCAGTCATCGATTCGCACTCCTCTCCATTGGACTAAAGCCTGTGGGGCGATGGAACGGGGGATGGGTCCGAGGTCTGCTCCCTCCTTGCGGGCAGGGGGGCGCTCTGGGGGCTGCCCCCATCCCGCGGCCTCTCCAGCCGGCGGTCAGACGCCGTCCTGTGGGAACCACCGCCCCACGGAGGCGCTTCGTCTTCCATCATGGCACCAACGAAGGATTTGTCAATACATAGGCCGCCCGGGGTCATTCACCGACGACGGCGGAAGCAGCTCGGCCAATCCCTCCACGAGCCGCTGCGCTTCTTCGGGTTCGTTGTAGGCCTGGAAGGAGACGCGGATCAGGGGTTGGCCGTTCCAGCGCAGACAGGGGACCTCGATTCGATACTTCTCAACCAGGCGCCGCTGGAGCAACTCGACGTCCGTCTCAGGCAGCCGGGCGGCGACCATCTGTGCAAACCACGTGTCGCTGTCGGGGCAAAGAGGTGGCAGGCCGGTGCGCTCGATGATCTGCCGGCGCGTCCGGCTGGCCAGCGCGTGGCAGCGCCGGCGGACTTCCGGCCAGTCGTGCTGCTCCTGGAAGTCAATCGCCGCCGGAACGGATAGGAAGGCGGCCAGGTCGCGCGTCCCCTGCCACTCGTGGTGATCCACAAACGGCGACGGGGAAGGCTTCTCGGCTTCCCAACCCCAACTGACGACGAGCGGTTCCAGCCGGGGTTGGATCGAGCGCCGGGCGTACAGGAATGAGGCTCCCTTGGGCGCGCACAGCCACTTGTGGCAGGCGCCGGCGTACACGTCCGCTCCCAGGGCCGGTAGATCGAGAGGGATGTGGCCGGGCGCGTGCGCGCCGTCGACGATGACGAGCAGGCCGGCCTGCCGCGCCCGGCGGCAGATCTCGGCGACCGGGAAGGTCAGCGCCGTTGGGCTGGTGATGTGGCTCAGGAAGACGAGGCGCGTGCGTTCGCTGACGCCGCTCCAGAAGGCCTCGACGACGGCCTCGGCGCTCTCGATCGGCAGCCCGATCGCCTGGCGGATGTACCGGGCGCCAGCCTTTGCGCACAGGAATCGCCAGGTGCGATCCAGGGCGCCGTACTCGTGATCTGTCGCCAGCACCTCGTCGCCCGGGCGGAGGGGCAGGCTGCGCGCCACCATGTTGAGGGCCGTGGTCGGGTTGGGAAAGTAGACCACCTCGTCCGGCGCGCAGGCCAGGTAGGCCGCCAACCGTGTGCGTGCCTCGGCCATGAGCTCCGCGGCCCGGCGGCCGAGGAACTCCACCGGCTGGCGCTCCAGCTCCTGCTGCCAGCGCTGGTAGACCTCGAAGACCGGCCGCGGGCAGGCGCCGAACGCGCCGTGATTCAAGTAGACGATGTCACGACGGAGGAGGAAGTGAGACTTGAGGGAGGGCATCGGGCCGCGCGCCGCCTGAATGCTGAGTCTGCCCATCATTCTACGCCTTCCCACAGCACCGCACGCGCCCCGCGACGTCTGGACGAGTCGCCGCCGGAGAACTGCGTCGGGACTCTCCGGTCCGCGGTGGACCCGAATTGTGGAGGGAAACACGGCGCGGGGATGCGCGCCGCCCTTGTGGCCGTCCACCGGCCCGGCGATACTATCGGCGGGGCCCCGACGCCCCGCCTGAGCTTCCTGTCTGAGAATGAGGAGCAGGGATGAAGGCTCCCGGGAGTCGACGCAACCTGGAATTGGCCGTCCTGGCGCTATCGCTGGCGGCCGCTTGGAACTACTGGTTGCCGATGGCGGAGGACTTCTATAACCAGGTGACGGAGGCCAATGAGCTCCGCAACCGGGATCTCCAGAACGTCGACTTCTTCGCCTACTACCTGGCCGGTGCTCGCTTCGCCGAGGGACAGAACCCCTACTACTTCGACCAGGGCGGACAGCGGCTGTATGCCGAGTTCGTGTACCCTCCCACGTTCCTGCCGCTCTACCGCGCCCTGTCCTCCCTTCCTTATGAACAGGCGCGGTTGCTGTGGCTGGCCCTGTACCTGGCCGGCTACGCCGCTGTGGCAGCCGTCGTGGTACGCGCCGCCCTGCCCGAGCACAGGTCGACCCTCCTGGCGCTGAGCACGTTGCTGACGTTCCTGAGTTTCCCGTTCTTGATGCACATCCACAATGGCCAGTCGGACGTGTTCGTCATCGTTCTGATCTTGCTGGGTTGGGCAGCCTATGCGCGCGGTGGCTGGCTTCCGGCGTCCATCCTTTTTGCGCTGGCGACTCTGGCCAAGGTCAACCCGGCCTTGTTTCTGGTGTACTTCGCGCTCTACCGGCGAGACGCGCGCTTCGTGTTCGGGTTTGCGCTGACCTGTGCGGTGGTCGGGCTGGTCTCGCTGGCGTTCGTGCCGGCAAGCCTGTATCGCGACTACATCTTCGACGTGCTGCCGCAGGTGACCCGCGGCACCGACTACTGGCCGAATCAGTCGCTCCTGCGATTCATACCGGCAGCCTACGGCTCCCTTGCCCCGGCCGTCACCGCGGCCGGCCTCGGACTGTTTGCCGCCTTCGCCGTCTGGATCGGCAGGCGCCACCTGGAGGATCAGCGCCGCCCCGGCTGGCCGCTCGGCGCGGGTTCGTGGACGTCCGAGAGCCTGTTCCTCATGAACATGGCGGTGATCCTGGTCTTCTCCGGGAAGGTCTGGTCGATGGCGTATGTGTGGATGATCCTGCCGATGGCGCTGTTCACGACGTACTTGTTGCACCAATCCGTGCGGCCGTGGTACCTGGGCCTGGCGGCAGGAACAGCCCTTCTTCTGGTCTCGAAGATCTACGGATACCCAGCGCTTGACTCGCTCAACCTGCTCGGCAGCCTGCTGCTGTTGGTCGTCCTCGGCCTGTGGGTTTTCCGGCGCGATCGAATCCGGCTTCCGGCGTGAGGATGCGGGAGCCAGATCTCAGGGCATCCAGCGCGTGGCCGAGCCCGGGTACTCGGCTTCCGTCCAGCCGAAGGCCCTCTCCGGCCGGATCATCAGTGTGACGTCGGCCGGGTTGTCGATGTCCGGACGGAAGGCGTACTTGACCTCGTAAGCCTGGCGGTAGGCCTCGAGCAGTCTGCGGTCGACGACCTCCACGGCCCGGCCCTCCAGGATCACCGCCTCGTCCCCGCTCTCGAGATGGACCGCCGCGGCGGGGTTGCCGCCCAGATTCCGGGCCTTGCGCGAGGTGCGCGCCGTGCTGAAGACCAGGGCGCCCTCCAGCCAGATGCCCCAGACCGGCATGGCGTGCGGCCGACCGTCTTCGCGGGTCGAGCAGATCCAGTAGTTGCGGGCTGCGGCCAGGCGCTGTTCGGCCCAAGCCCAGGGGAGCAGCCCCGCACCGCCGGGTGCGGGATGCAGGCCGTACGACGAGGGGACCGCCGGGCGAGAGGATTTCACTCGAGACCTCCGATCATGAATGGGTGCCTTTGGCCGACGGGGAGCGCGAGGCGGCCTGCGCGGAGATTGCTTCGCCGCTGCGCGGCTCGCAATGACACCCCGCCCCCACGTCATTGCGAGGAGGGCGAAGCCCGACGAAGCAATCTCCTCCATGGCAACGCGGCCTGCCAACAGGGAGGTTGCGCTGAACGGGCGCTCGCCCAGTGATGATAACCCTACGGCCTCAGACCCTCACCAGCCGCAGCCTGGTCTGCGGCCGACTGAGCCACGCCAACCCGTCGTCGGCGACATGCACATCCTCTTCGAGGTAGATCCACCCCATCCCCGGCACCGGCGCGCCCAGCTCAATGGCAAACACATTTCCCGCCTCGACGATGCCGTTCGGGGTCTCCCCGTAGCGCTCCCAACGCGGCCCGAGGACCGTGGCCCCATCGTGCACCGCGCGGCCCAAATGGTGGCCGAACGCGTGCAGGTATTCGGGCAGACCGCGGCGAACCAGGGTTTGGCGGGCCACCTGATCGACCTCCCAGCCGCGCTTTCCCGGCCGCAGGGCAGCCGCGCCGGCCAGCAGGGCCTCCCGCACCCCGTCCCAGACGCGCTGTAGTTCGCCCGGCGGTTGAGTCTCGCCCGGTCCGAGGACATACCACATCCGCTGCAGATCCGCGCAGAAGCCGTCAAGCTGGAGGCCGAAATCGAGATGCACCAGGTGGCCGGGCTCGATGGGACGGTCGGTCGGACCGGCGTGTCCGGGGGCCTCCTCACTCGGCCCGGTGGTCACGATCGGGTTGCCTTCCAACGCCCAGGCCGGCGACAGGTTCTCGGACCGCATCCGCTCGTGGAGGAACCCGGCCAGTTGCCGCTCGGTTACCCCCGGACGGATCTGCGGCCCGACCTCGTCCAGCAGCGTCTCGGTCCGGGAAACGGCCTGGCGAATGGCGTCCACCTCGGCCGGCGTCTTCCGGCCGCGCAGACTGGCCAGGAACCCTTCGGAGGAGATCACGCGCTCGGCGCCAATCCCGGCCTCGGCCAGGATCTCGTCCAGCACGAGCTTCATCCCATGGCTCAGCCCGTCGGCGGCGGGGTCATTGCGGGAGAAGTTGAGCGCGACGGTCGCCGGCCGCAGGCGGCGCAGCGCCTCGACCAGCTTCGGACGCACGGACTCGTCGTAGGCGATCACCTCCGTGAAAGCGTTCAGGTCGCGGACCGCGGCCGCATCGTACCGGCCGACAATGGCCAGCCTCTCCCCGCCGCGGCCGACCAAGAAGGCCGACTGCCAGGTCACGTCGTGCGGGTAGATCAGCACCAGCGCTGGATCCCCACGCAGGCCGGTCTCCTGGACGAAGGTCAGCCAGAGATCCAGGCCGAAGGGGTCCAGGAGTTGAACCGCCTGGTCGAGCTTCTCGCGGACAAACCGGGTGTCGTCCATACGGATGCCTCTCACTGCGAAACCAACGCGAGGACGGCGTAGTGTTCATCGGCGAACAGTGTCGGGCCGAAGGCTGGACAGGTCAGTTCGAGCAAGTTTGCATCCAGGACGACGTGGGTGACGCCGTATTCGGCCTGGAAGCGGGCGAGCAGCCCGCAGTCGACGTACTCGATCCGATCGCGGTAGAACCACTCGGCCAGGCGCTCGCGCTCGTACCAGGCCAGCACCTCCACGTCGCGATAGGGGATCGACTTGAAGTCGACCAGCGCCGCGGCGCCGGTGGCCAGTCGGAACTCCTGCAGACGGGGCGGGATCAGGTACAGATCGCCGGCACGGCGGCTCGCGGCAACGAACGCCATCATCGGCCGCGCCGGGTCGGTTTGCATCTGGCGGCGGTCGATGACGAAGCGGCCCACGCCGGCGAGCGCCAACGCGGCCGCCAGCCCCCAACTCGGGACGGCCAGGAGCTTCTCGCGTGAGCCGAGGCGGGGCAGGATCGCCTCCGTCGCGCGCGCCGCAGCCCATGCCGCCAACAACCCGGTGGCCAAGGGGACCAGCACGGTGGACAGCCGCCACGGGAAAAGCAGCGCCAGGCTGCTGTTGTCCGTCGCGACCTGCAGGGCGGTCAGGCCCAGCGCGACGAACAGACTGATCAGGAGGATGGAGAACAGGCGCGTCCGGCGTGCCAGGCCGAGGCCGGCGGCGATCAGTGCCAGCTTGAACAAGACCGTGGTGTCCAGCCACTGCGCAACCTGGGCGTGGTGTGGGATGCGGATATCGACCAGGATCGCCTGTGCCTCGGCCGACAGCTGCGCCGAGGTCGGCCCGAGTGCCAGCGCAACGTACAGTGTGATCGGGGCGACCAGCGTCAGGGCCAGCAGGCCGAGCGTGAGCGTGGTGCGCCAGGTGTGATCCTCGCGCCACAGGATCCACAGGTATGCGAGCGTCAGCGTCGCCGCGCTGAGCAGATAGGTCGGGTGAAGGCTGGCGGCCGCGACGGCGGCGGTGACGGCGAGGTATGGGCGCCGCCGCAGGAAGAGCGCCACAGACAACAGCAGGAGCACGCCGAAACAGCTGGGCTGGAGCACCGGTCCGAGCAGGCGCTGGCCGGCCACGCCGCCGTCGAACCCGTAGTCCCAAGCCGGGCCAAGCAGGCGTGTGAGCGCGAAGCGCAGCGCCGCGGAGTGCACCAGGATCAGCCCGGCCAGGAAGAAGCGGCGGGTTGCCGGTCGGCCCAGATCGAAGAGGTGGGCGCCGATGTCGACCAGGCTGAACAGGTAGATGCCGAGGACGGCCAGGTAGATCAGGTAGAAGGCGGCGGCAGGCAGGCTGCGGTAAACCGCTTCAACCATCAGACTGAAGAGCGGAACCGAATCGACCGTATTGGCCAGCCAGTCCCGCGCCAGGTCGCCGATCCCGGCCCGGGCGGCACCGTGCAGGAAGTACTGATTCTGGTTGGAGGTGTACAGCGGCGACTGGCCGTAGGCCAGGCCGAAGAGCAGCGCCCAGGCGAGGAACTCGGCCAGCCGTCGGGTCCGACCTGGAGGGAGGCGGTTCTCGGGCATGATGGGTGACAATCCAGCGGTGCCGTGGCGGCAGATTCCGCTGGATTATCCCGCGTTTTGCCTTTCGATCGCCAGGCCGGAACGGCCCTGCGGTGGCGCCATCGGTGTCTTGCGGTCAAACCCACATATAATAGCCCTGCTTTGTCACAAATAATCCGCCTGGGCCGTTGCGTGGATGGACGGCCATCCGAAGGGGGGGCCTGCCGCTTGGCAGGCACGACCGACGGCGGCCGACGCCCATCTGGCAGAGGAGACTGTTCGCCATGCCTCGAAGATTGCGTCGCTACCCGCCGCGCGGGCACCTGTTCGTGTTCCTATTCATCGGCCTCGTCTTGAGCGGCTGCTCTCTGGACCGTAGTGGGCTTGGTCCGTACCCCTGGGACTACAGTGTGGAACCCGCCAACGTCTGCCCGGGCGACTCGGTCACTGTCTCCTGGAACACGCGGGAGACCCGGCGGGGCTGTCTGGCGAGCTGCGGTCCGTTCGGGTGCAGCAGCTGTCCGGACCCAATGCAGGTCGGGGTGTCCAGCAGCCCGGCGGTGCTCCCGTCCATCACGACCTTCGAGCAGTCGGGTTCGGTCGGCGCCGGGCCGATCAGCGAGGACACGACTTTCACGTTCACCCTGGAGGACAACGACGAATACCTGGGGAGCTATGACCGCAGCGTGCCTGTGGTCCTGCCCGAACGAGAGACGACTGTCCCGCTTGCGTTCGAGGGAGCCTGCCGCGGCTCTTCGGCCGCCTGGGAACCGGTCTCGCTGGCGGTGCCCGACTTCCGCTCGGAAGGCGTTCGGCTGGTGCGCGTCTGCAACACCTCGCGCCAGACCGTCGAGCTGACGCTGACGTTCGAGAGCGGCACCTCCTTCGAATCGCTGCTTCCCGGCCGATGCACGCTCGATTTCCCAGAAGAGGTCGGCCGCAAAGTGCTGAGCGCCTCGGCCCGGATCACGTTCACCGGTCCAGTTTCCTGCGACACCCGTTCTTCCCTCCCGCCGGACATCGGCCTGGAGGCTCTGCTGACCTGCGACCTGCGTACGGCGATGGAGGCGATCGTGGCCTCCACGCCGGCAAGTTCGCCGCAGCCCGATATCCTGGAGATCATCACGGCCACCGCCTCGCCTTCCCTGGTCACCCCCACCTGGACGCCGCCGGCAGCTACCTTCCTTCAGAACGGCAACTGCCGTCGCGGTCCGGGGACGGTCTACGACGTTTCGACCAGCTACGCTCAAGGGCAGCAGGTCATGCTCGAAGGCCGGAACGCCGACAGCAGCTGGTGGTGGTTGTTGATGGCGGAGGGAGGGCACTGCTGGGCGTCTGGGTCGGTGTTGGAGTTGAATGGGCCATTCGCCCAGCTTCCGATCATCCCCGCGCCGCCGACTCCGCCCCCGGCTTTGCAGCCGCCGGCCTCTCCCGGGCAACTCGGTATCGCCAATCAGGTCTGCACCGACCAGGCGTATTCGGTCACGCTGCAGTGGGTGGACGCGGCCTCCAACGAAACCGGCTACCGCATCTACCGCGACGGGACCCTGATCGCCACGCTCGGGCCGAACAGCACGGGCTACACGGACGAGCCGCCCTACGGCGGCCCGTATGCTTACGCGGTCGAAAGCTTCAACGGGGCGGGGCCCTCAAGCCGTCCGACCGTCCAGGAGAGCGGCTGCATCTACTGAAAGCGAAGTACGCCAGGGGTTTCCTGAACGCCAGCCGGGTCCTTCCCGGCTGGCGTGCTCTCGGTGAGGGTGCTATGCTGTCACAAGACAGGCACCCTCATCGTTTCTGGGATGAGGGCCGGGGAACCGGAGCATTGCCTTTCCCGCCCACCTGAGTCAAACAACGAGGCAAATCATGAAACCCATGCGCTGGTCGGATGTGCTCGTCCTGCTCGGCTTCGGCGCGCTGGCCGCCGCGCTGGCGTCCTGCTCCCCGACGCCGATCTGCTCCGACGAGTACATCGTCAACAAAACGGCCGACACCAACGACGGCATCTGCAACGCGGCCGACTGCTCCCTGCGTGAGGCGGTGCGCAGCGCCAACGCCTGCGCCGGATGGCAGACGATCACCATCCCGGCCGGCGCTTACACCCTGACCATCGCCGGCGGCGGCGAGGACGCCGCCGCCACCGGCGATCTGGACATCACCGATGACGTCACCATCGTCGGCGAGGGCGCGCCGTCGATCGACGGCAACGGTCTGGACCGGGTCTTCGAGATCCTCAGCCCGGCCGTCGTGCGCATGGAGACGCTGATCGTGCTCGGCGGTCAGGAACAACTCGGCGCCGGCATCCTCAACCATAGCGAACTGACACTGGACGGGCTGTCGATCCAAGGCAACCAGGCCGTGGTCCCGCCCGGCGGCGCAGGAACCTCGGGCGGGGGCGGGATCTTCAACGAGGCGGGGACCCTTATCCTGGTCGACACGCAGGTCTTCGAAAACAGCGCCGATCACGGCGGCGGCATCCACAACTTCGCCACCGCCCACCTGGAGGCCATGAACTCGTTTCTCGGCGGCAACACTGCCGCCTTCGACGCAGGCGGCCTGTGGAACAACATGGCCGCCGAGGCCGTGCTGGATCACGTCGTGTTCCAGCAGAACTCAGCCTCCGGGAGGGGCGCCGGGCTCTACAACGACGGCCACCTGGAAATCAACTGGGCCCGGTTCGAGCAGAACACCGACGCCTCGCAAGGCGGCGGGATCTACAATCAGACGGACGGCGAGGCCTTCCTGTACGACGCCTGGTTCACCAACAATTCCGCCGACCAGGGCGGCGCGGTCTACAACATGGGTCTGCTGCACCTATATCGCAGCAGCCTGACGATCAACACCGCCTTCGGGGGCTTCGGCGGCGGCGCCTACAACGACTCGCCGGGCGCACTGCTCCTGCGCAACGTCACGATCAGCGGCAACATGGCCGATCCGGCGACGCGCGGCGGGGCCGGGGTCTACAACTACGGGGGTGAGGTGCGGGTCGAGTTCGTCACCCTGGCCTATAACAGCCCCGACGGCATCTTGAATGACGGCGGCGGGTTGGTCAACATGCGCAGCAGCGTCCTGGCCTCCCATGCCCTGGGGAATTGCCTGGAAGTCGACTCGGCCGGATACAACCTGGAAGACGGCGTCAGCTGCGGCCTGGACGAACCGAGCGATCTGAGCGGCGTCAGCCCGCTGCTCGGCCCGCTCGACTCCAACGGCGGCAGCAACCTCAGCCACGCGCTGGGCGCCGGCAGCCCGGCCATCGACAGCGGGACCCCCGACCTGTGCACTGCCGAGGACCAGCGCGGCGTGGCCCGCCCGCAGGGGGCCGGCTGCGATCGCGGCGCCCTGGAGATGTGGGCCCCCGGCGTGCCAACCTTCACGCCCACACCCGTGGCGACGCCGACGCCGGTCCACACGCCCACGCCGGTGGGGATCTTCGGCATTCTGAACCGCAACGCCTTCTGCCGCCTGGGGCCGGGGACGGCCTACTTCGCCGAGGAGACTTACGACCTGGGGCAGCAGCTTCAGATCGAAGGCATCAGCGCGCCGGGATTGCCGGTCTGGTACTGGGGTCTGATCCCCGGTGAGGCCGGGCACTGCTGGCTGTCACAGATCGTCCTCGATATCCAGGGCCCGGCCGAGGATCTGCCGGTGATCGATGCCCCTCCGCTCCCGGCCGCGCCGACCCAATTGGGCATCGCCCGGCGGGCGTGCGTCACGGGGCAGGTTTACACGCTCACGCTGCAGTGGGTCGATGTGGCCGCCAATGAGACCGGCTACAGGGTCTACCGCAACGGCGAATTGATCGCCAGCCTGCCGGCCAATACGACCAGCTACACCGACAACCCGCCGCACGGCGGCCCGCATACCTACGAGGTCGAAGCCTTCAACCAGTTCGGCGTCTCGGCCCGCGCTTCCGTCCAGGACGCCGCCTGCCCGTAGTCCCGACGACATCGTCCGTCCAGGAGCGGCTCTCAGGGGAGAGCCGCTCCCCCCTCCCTCGTGTCGTTATCCGCGTCGGTATTCGTACCAGGTGATTCCGTTGAACGGCCCTTCCGGCTGTCACAGGCGCCGCCGCGAAGACGTTCGAAGAGTGGCGGCACAGAACGCCACGGGCGCGGCCGTCCGATTCGGGATCGTAGGCACGCGACCCCGGTCAGGCTCAGGAGGCGATCATGGGACACCGACGGGAGCATCAGCGCCAGGGATCGCATCCAGCGACCCACCCGACGCGGAGGCGAGGTCGTTCGGCCAACTCGCTCCGGCGGCTGATCGGGTTGGCATTGGCGGCCGGGCTGGCGGCCTGCGGCGGGGGCGGCTCCGGCGCAATCTTCGTGGTGAACTCGGCCAACGACGTCGATGACGGGGTGTGCGACGCCTCGCACTGCAGCCTGCGCGAGGCGATCAACGCCGCCAACGCCCAGGTCGGCACCAACGAGATCCACTTCGACATCGGCGGCGGGGGCGTTCAGACGATCAACCCGACATCGCCGCTGCCGGACCTGACGGATGCGGTCGTGATCGATGGCACCACGCAGCCGGGCTTCGCCGGCGCGCCGATCATCGAATTGAACGGCAGCGGCACCCCGGCCGGTACGAATGGCCTGACGATCATGGACTACAACTGCATTATACGCGGGCTGGTGATCAACCGGTTCGCGAGCGGGGCGGGGATCGCCATCCTGGACGGCGAGGCTTCGAGCGTCGAAGGCAGCTACATCGGGACCAATGTCAGCGGTGCGGCCGCCCGGCCGAACAGAGTCGGCGTGATGGTAACGACGCTCGGCAACCGGATCGGAGGGCTGACGCCCGAACTGCGGAACGTGATCTCAGGGAACACCGAACAGGGCATCCTGATCGAAGGTCGCAACAACATGGTCCAAGGCAATTTCATCGGCGTCGACGCAACCGGGGCGGGCCCCCTCGGCAACGGCGCCCAGGGCGTGTTCCTGCTCGAGGCCCTGGAGAATGGGATCGGAAGCAATGCGGTTGGCGGCGGGAACGTCATTTCCGCCAACGGAAGCGACGGCGTCTACATTCACTACGGGTGCGGCAACGGGGTCTACCAGAACATGATCGGCACCGATGCGGCCGGGATGACCGCGCTGGGGAACGGCCGGCACGGCGTGATGATCGCCGGCGCTTACCCGGGCGGTTGCGCGACCACCAACAACATCGGCTGGAGCCTGCCCCTATCCGGTAACGTGATCTCGGGTAACGCGCGCTGCGGGATCTATCTCGACTACGACGCCGACGAGACGATCGTCCAGGCCAACTTCATCGGCACGGATCGCACCGGAATGGTGGAACTGGGGAACGGGACCGAAGGTGTGTTCATCCATTCGGGCAACAACCTGATCGGCGGCACCACGCCCGAAGCACGCAACGTGATCTCGGGCAATACGATCGGAGTCTTCATCGCCAGCGAGCTGGGCGGGAACCAGGTCTTCGGCAACTACATCGGCACGGACGTCAACGGCACGGCCGCCCTGGGCAACAGCGACGACGGCGTGGAACTGAACGAGACCAGCGGGAACTGGGTCGGCGACAATATTCTGGGCGCAGGCAATCTCATCTCCGGGAACGCCTACGCCGGCGTGCGGATCGTCAACGCCTCCCACAACCAGCTCCTGGGCAACCTGATCGGGACAGACGCCAGCGGAACCCTGGCGCTGGGCAACGAGGCCGGCGGCGTGATGGTTGGCGGCTCGCACAACTCGATCGGGAATGGCGGCCCGAACGGCGGCAATGTGATCTCGGGCAACCTCGAAGAAGGGATCATGATCGCCTGGTTCCTTCCCGGGGTGGCCGTCGACAACGTCGTGGCCGGCAACCTGATCGGGCTCGATCGCACGGGCCTGGTCCCCCTGGGCAACGGCGGCGATGGGATCATCGTCATGGGCGACGCCAACATCATCGGTGGGCCGGACGTGGGCGCCAACTACATTGCCGGCAACGGCGGCGACGGCATCTACATCCGCGATGGGACAGGGATAACGATCCAGGGCAACTTCATCGGCACCGACGTCCCCGGAGGGTTGGGCCTGGCCAATGGCGGGAATGGCATCACCGTCGAACAACCGAACAACCTGATCGGCGGCAGCGGGGACGGCGAGGGCAATCTCATTTCCGGCAACGACGGGGCCGGCGTGGCCATCCTGGGCGGCACGGCCAACCGGGTTGAGGGCAACATCATCGGCACGGACCAGGCCGGCGGCCTGATCATCGGGAATGGTGAACAGGGTGTGCTGGTGATCGGGGACGCGAACACTATCGGCGGTCCGGCCGTCTCAGCCCGCAATCTGATCTCGGGCAATTACGGCAACGGCATCGACATCGACGGCGACGACAACATCATCCAGAACAACTACATCGGCACCGACATTGCCGGAAGCGGGATGATCGGAAACGAGATGGGCATCTTCCTCGAAGCCTCAGCCAGCGGCAACATGATTGGGGGGACCGGCGCGGGCAACTTCGTCGCCTTCAACCGCTCCATCGGGGTCTCAATCGGCGTGCCGCCCTCGGCAGAGCCTCCCGGGACCGGAAACCAGATGCTCAACAACTCGGTGTTTGCTAACGGGGGATTGGGCATCGACCTGGCGGAGGCGGGCGTGAATCCCAATGATACCGGCGACCCCGACACGGGAGTTAACCTCCGCCAGAACTACCCCGTCCTAGTCTCAGCCATCACTGATGGGGTACACGCCGCCTTCACCGGAACCCTCAACAGCACGCCCAACACGGTCCTCACGGTGCAGTACTTCACCAACAACGAGTGTGATCCGTCGGGCTATGGCGAGGGCCGGCGACTTGTGCGGACGAGTGCGGTCACGACCAACGCCAGTGGGCTAGCCCAGATCTTCGAGGATTTCCCCAGCACCACCTTCGCCATTCCGCAGTACGTCACGGCGACCGCCACCGATCCGGCCGGCAGCACGTCCGAGTTCTCCAACTGCATCCCGGTCACCGAGGGCCCGATCGTCGAGCCGGCCCCCGAAGGCAGCCTGAGTGGGAACGCCTTCTGCCGGCTCGGGCCGGGGACCGCCTACTTCGCTCGGGAGACGTTCAACCAGGGCCAGGCCTTGATGGTCGCCGGGCGAAGCGCCGACGGCCGGCCGCTCTGGTTCTGGGTGGAGACCCCGGATGGATCCGGCCACTGCTGGGTCTCGGACGCGGTGTTCGACTTCCCCGGCGCTGTGGAGAGCCTGGTGGTGATCGATGCCCCGCACCTGCCCGACGCACCGACCGGCCTGACGATCGCACGTCGCATCTGCGGCGTGCGGCAGACGTACACCATCCTGCTCCAGTGGGCGGACGTGGCGACGGATGAGACCGGCTACCGGGTCTACCGGAATGGTGAGCTGTTGGCCAGCCTGGCGGCCGGCGCCACCATGTACACCGACCTGCCGCCGGCGGGGGGCCCGTACACTTACGAGGTCGAAGCGGTGAACGCCTACGGCGCCTCGCCGCGCGCATCCGTCACCGAGGTTGGCTGCCCTTAGCCTCACCCTCTGGAGAATCGAACGCAGGAGCGGGCGCGCATGCCGCTCCTGCTTGCTTTCCTCGGGAGTGACCGCCCTGCGGCGGTGCCTCAGGCGGCCGGAGCCGCCGGGGAGCGGCGTCCCCAGGACGTCCATGCGCCCAACGCCGTGATGGCCGCCGCGGCCAGGAACGCCAGGCGCAGGGCCGGGTACAGACCCGGCTCCGAGTCACCCGCCGGATGAGCGGCCAGCACGGTCGTGAGTATCGCCCCGGCCATCCCGATCCCCAGCACCATGCCGACGCTGCGGGCCGTGGCCAGGACGGCCGCGGCGACGCCCTGGCGATCGGCCGGCGCCGACCCCATCAGGGCGCTGTTGTTGGGCGAGATGAACACACCCGTCCCCAGCCCGGCGACGGCCATCAGCACCGCGATGATGCCAGGCGGCGTTTCCGGAGAGAGGCCGGAGAAGAGCACCAGCCCGGTGGTCAGAATGACCATGCCGATCGCGCTGGGCAGGCGCGTCCCCAGTCGGTCGGACAGGGCGCCGCTAAGCGGCGCCACCAGCGCCATGACCAGCGGTTGCGCGCTGAGCAGCAATCCGGCCTGTTGCGGTGTGAACCCCCGGCCCTGGATCAGGTAGAACGGCATCAGGAACGTCACGTTGAACAGGCCGATGTAGTTGACGACCGCGCTGGCGGTGGATAGGGTGAAGACCGGCTCGCGGAACAGGCGCAGGTCGAGCATCGGATCCGGACGGCGCAGTTCGTTGCGGATGAATGCCGCCAATGCGAAGGCGGCCAACGCCAGCGAGCCGAGCGTTCGCGCGGAGGCCCAGCCCCAGGCGTGGCCCTGGTTGAGGCCGAGCAGCAGGGCGATCAGACCGAGCAGGAACAGGGCCGCGCCGGCGATATCGAACGGCTCGTGCCGTGCGGCGGGGCGGTCGGCCGGGATGAATCGCAGGCTCAGCCAGAGCGCCAGGGCGCCGACCGGGACGTTGATATAGAAGACCGAACGCCAGCCGAATACGCCGGTCAGCGCGCCTCCGAGCGAGGGTCCGACGGTCAGGCCCAGGTAGGTCATCGTGGCCTGCAGCCCGAGAGCCCGGCCGCGCTCCGCGGCGGGGAAGTTGCCGGTCAGGATGGCCGGCGAATTGGAGGCTAACATCGCCGCCCCAAGCGCCTGCAGCCCGCGGAACGCGATCAACGCGCCGGCGGAGGGCGATAGTCCGCACAGAGCCGAGCCGAAAACGAACAGCGCGAACCCGGAGACGTACACGCGGCGGTGGCCGTGAAGGTCGCCCAGCCGACCGAAGGTCAACAGCAAGCCGCTGACCACGAGCAGGTAGACCGTGACCACCCACTCGATGGTGGCGATGTCGCTCCCGAATGCCTGGCGGATGATCGGGAGCACGGCGTTGACCACGCTGCCGTCGAGGGCCGACATGAACGTGCCGGTCCCGATGGCCAGCAGGACCAGCCACTTCTGATGATCCAGGTGAACCGGCACGGCTTGAGTCGGCGGGTCGATGTGGAGGTCAGCGCGGGTCACGGGGCTCGGATCTCCGGAATGGGATGATGTCGAGAGCCGCCCCGCTCGGACGGGCTCTCGCCTCGGCGTTGACGTTCCAAGGGCGGCGCACCTGGATGTGGTTTATGATCCCTTCGAGCTTCCCGCGAGTTGGAAGCTCGCGGGATGCTTATCCTCACATCCCCCGGATCAAGCCGCCGGGCTGGCAGCTACGGCAGAAGTTGGTGATGCGCTGGTTGGCGGTGATAGCCGAGATGGCCGTCCCGCAGCGCGGGCAGGGCTGCTCGGCGCGCATGTGCACCGCGAAGAAGTCGCGCGGCTTGAGGTGGATCTGCTCGCCCATCTCGGCTCGGACCTTGTCCAGCGAGTCCAGGAGCGTGCGGCGCATGGCGTCGTACAGGCGGGCGACCTCCTCCGCGGACAGGCTGGTGCGCTTGCGGAACGGGTGCAGCTGCGCCGCCCACAGGATCTCGTCGGCGTAGGCGTTTCCGATGCCGGCCAGAAACTCGGCCCGAACCAGGACGCCCTTGATCTCCCCGCGGAACGGCCGCAATCGCAGGCGGAACTGGTCGATGTCCACATCCAGCGCGTCGGGTCCCATCCCGGCGTAGGTGGGCACAGCCGTCAGATCCTCGGTCAGGTACAGCTGGCCCATCCTCTTGGCGTCCACGTAGCGCAGCTCTTCGGCCGGCTCGACGAAGTGCAGGGTCACGTGAACCGGACCGGCCTTCTTGGCGCCGGGCGGACAGAGCTGCAATCGGCCGGTCAGCTTCGGGTTGACCGCCAGCGTCCTTGGCGCGGGGGTCAGCGCCAGGAGCAAGAACTTGCCGCGACGTGATACCGACTGCAGAGTCGTCCCGGTCAGCCCCTCGACGAAGCCGCGCCCGCGCAGATCGCGCACCACGATCGGCCCGCCCTTGGGGTCGACCTCCACCCGGGCGATGCGCCGGCC
>Ga0154653_1016_pt2 | contig 35808 bp, 33 predicted proteins | sample Rifle2008BG13ft_FD_116082 | JGI IMG/M metagenome (GOLD analysis project Ga0154653, IMG submission 116082) | Chloroflexi bacterium RBG_13_68_17
CCGCAGTGCGGGGCGTGGAACAGCATGGTCGGCGAGGCCGCGCCGTCGCCGGCGCGCCGCGGCGGTCGGGCCGGCCCGGCCACCTCGCGCCCGCGCCGGCTGGCAGAGATCGAGGCCGGCGCCGACGATCGCCTGCGGCTGCCGATCGGCGAGTTCGCCCGGGTGCTGGGGGGCGGCATCGTCGCCGGCTCGGTCGTCCTGATCGGCGGCGATCCCGGCATCGGCAAGTCGACCCTGCTGCTGCAGCTGGCGCTGACGATGGCCCGGGTGGGGCGGGTGCTGTACGTCTCCGGCGAGGAATCGGAGACGCAGATCAAGAGCCGCGCCCTGCGTTTGTCGACCGAGGGGGAGGCCGCCTTGCCGGAAGAGCTCTTCCTGGTGACCGAGACGGACCTGTCGGTCATCCTGCAGCATGTGGACAGCCTGAACCCGCAGGTGCTGGTGATCGATTCGATCCAGACGGTCTACCTGCCGGAGTTGGACTCCTCTGCCGGCTCGATCACGCAGGTGCGGGAGTCGGCCGCCCGACTGCAGGCACTGGCCAAGGCCTCCAATGCCGCCGTGTTTCTGGTCGGGCACGTCACCAAGGAAGGCGCCATCGCCGGCCCGCGCGTGCTGGAGCACATCGTCGATACGGTCCTGTACCTGGAAGGCGATCCCTACCACGCCTATCGGCTGTTGCGCTCGGTGAAGAACCGCTTCGGGACGACGGCCGAGGTCGGCGTGTTCGAGATGCGCTCGTCGGGGATGGTCGAGGTGGCCAACCCGTCGGAGGCGTTCCTGGCCGAGCGGGTGATCCATGCGCCCGGCTCGGCCGTCGCCGTGACGATGGAGGGCACCCGGCCGCTATTGGTCGAAGTTCAGGGCCTGACGAGCGAGACCGCCTTTGGCAACCCGCGGCGGACGGCCAACGGCCTGGACTACAACCGGCTGCTGTTGACGATCGCCGTGCTCACCCGGCGGGTCGGGCTGCGCCTGGGGAACCAGGATGTCTTCGCCAACGTGGTCGGCGGCCTGCAGGTGAGCGAGCCGGCCGCCGACCTGGCGGTGGCCGTGGCGATCGCCTCGTCGCTCAAGGACCGGCCGCTGCCGGCCGACCTGGCTCTGATCGGCGAGGTCGGACTGTCAGGCGAGCTGCGGGCCGTGAGCCAGATGGCTGCCCGGCTGCGTGAAGCCGGCAAGCTCGGTTTCGGGCGCGTCATCGTCCCGCACACGGTGCGGCGGGGGGAGAGCTGGCCGACCGACGTGCGCGCCTTGCCCGTGCGCTCGGTTCATCAGGCGCTCGAAGAGGCCTGGCGCGAGGGCTGAGTCCGATCTGACCGCCTCGACGGCTCCATCCGACAACAGCGCAGCGCGTGGAAGGGATCCCCGGATCACAGATTCGACCGAAGGCCGAGAATCGCTGTTCGCCCTGCGAGACCGGGCGGCGGCCTGCGCGGGGCATCCTTTAACATTTCGGACGGCCCGGGGGCAATTGTCCGACAGCCGGCCCAAGTGCGCCAAATCTGGCGGTAACACGCTGGCTTGACCCGGCATGTTGGCCTGCTGGGCGGCTCGATGCGCCCACTATCGGAGGCAGTGAGCCACAGACCGGCAGCGGGGGGTGGTCACGCCTTTAACATAGGCGATCCTTAAAACATTGATTCTTTTTAGGTTAAAGACGGCCCCGCGTCTTGAAGATGAGTGTTCCTTCTGCTAGAATGCGGGGCGTCGTGGAAGATCACCGGTTGTTGGGCGATCTCCCCCGCGACGCCGGGCCGGCAGAGGACAACGCCGGGCAACACCTGCGAGACGAGAATCCAGCATCCCACGATCCGGTTGGCGCACAGCCAGCACAGCCCAGCCTACCTTGTTGCCGGTGTGGACGTGCGGAAGGTGTCTGTGATGAATGCGGACCAGTCATGGCAGGCAGCGCTCGGGCAACTCCAGATGGAGATGCCGCGGGCCACGTTCGACACCTGGGTGCGCGACGCAGAGCTGTTGGCGTGCGAGGACGGGACGTTCATCGTCGGCGTGCAGAACGCCTATGCCCGTGACTGGTTGGAAAGCCGCCTGACGGGAAGCGTCAAACGGGTCTTGAGCGGGATCGTCGGGCGCAGCGTCGAGATCCGCTTCATCGTCTGGCAAGGGGAGAGCGCGGAGGACGAGACTTTGGCCTCCCTGCCGGCTGCGCCCAGCAAGGACAGGCCGGTCGGGGCGCGCGTCCGCCTGAACCCCCGCTACCAGTTCGAGACGTTCGTGGTCGGGCCGAGCAACCGGTTGGCCCACGCCGCCACCCAGGCGGTGGCCGAAAGCCCGGCCCGCTCCTACAACCCCTTGTTCCTGTACGGCGGCGTGGGGTTGGGCAAGACTCACCTGCTGCACGCGGTCGGCAACGCCTGCGCCGGGCGAGGCCTGAACGTGCTCTACGTCACCTCGGAAGAGTTCACCAACGATCTGATCAACGCCATCCGCAACCACACAACCGAGACCTTTCGCGAGCGCTACCGGCGCATCGACGTCATGCTCATCGACGACATCCAGTTCATCGCCGGGAAAGAATCGACCCAGGAAGAGTTCTTCCACACCTTCAACGCCCTGCACGGCCAGGACAAGCAGCTGGTCATCTCCTCCGACCGGCCGCCCAAGGCGTTGGTGACCCTGGAGGAGCGCCTGCGCTCGCGCTTCGAGTGGGGCCTGACGGCGGATATTCAACCGCCCGATTTCGAGACGCGCGTGGCCATCCTGCGTTCGAAAGCCGAGCGGGCCGGGCGGCAGGTGGAGCCGCAATTCCTGGAGATGATCGCCCGGCGGGTCCAGAGCAACATCCGCGAGCTGGAAGGCGCGCTGACGCGCGTCCTGGCTTTCAGCGACCTGAGCGAGATGCCGATGACGCCCGAGCTGGTCGAGAACACGTTGACCGACCTGATGCCGCGCGCCAGTGCCCTGTCCCCGGATCGGATCATCGCGGTGGTGGCCGAGCACTTCAGTGTCGACGAAGACCGTCTGCTCAGCCGCGATCGCTCGGCGCAGGTGGCGCGGCCGCGCCAGGTGGCCATGTACCTGATCCGGGCCGAGACCGACGCCTCTCTGCCGCAGATCGGCCACGCGCTGGGCGGGCGCGATCACACCACCGTCATGTATGGCTGTGACAAGATCTCGGATCTTCTGGAGACCGACGAGGGTCTGCGCCGGCAGGTGCTGGCGATCCGGGAGCGACTGTACAACACCGCGCATCTACCCGCCTGAAACGCTGACTCCCCGGTGGCACGGGTGGAGCCGCCGCCTTCGGGCGGCGGCTTCGCGTCCGGGCATCGGCGGGGGAATCCCGACCCGGAACGGAACAGAGGCGGCCGGATCTCGGCGACGGCGCGTCCTCTCTCGTCTGAAGACGGGCGGGGGATCCGGGTCCGCAGGGACGGAGCGACCCGGGATGCGCGCGCGGTCCGCAGAAAGCCAGCCCGGTGAATTCCGCTATCCCAAGGTCCTGCGATCGAGCGATTCGTTGAATTGCCTCTTGACCGACCCAGGAATCGGCTGTAGGATGGTTTTGTAAGGTCACTGGACTAACAAAGACCTCCTTCGTTGGTCGATGCAGAAAGCCACCCGCCAGGACACTCGAGCCCACAACGCCCAGCTGATCTTCCGGGCCATCTACGGCCAGGATGAGATCAGCCGGGCCGACCTGGCGCGCGTCACCGGGTTGACACGCACGACGGTTTCCGATGTCGTATCGGAGCTGCTCCGGGACGGGCTGGTGGCCGAGGTCGGGCTGGGCAAGTCCGTCGGCGGCAAGCCGCCCATCCTGCTCAGCGTTGTAGAGGACTCGCGCGTGCTGCTCGGGGTGGATCTGGCCAACAGCGAGTTCCGCGGGGCGCTGATCAACCTGCGCGGCCAGATCTGCCATCGGGCCAGCCTGCCGGTTCGGGAGCGCGATGGCGATGCGGCCTTGAATCTGGTGCTCGAGCTGATTCAATCGCTGCTCTCTGCGGCCACGCGTCCGATTGCCGGGATCGGCATCGGCACGCCCGGACTGATGGATCCGCACAAACGCATTGTTCGGCATGCCGTCAACCTCGACTGGCGTGATCTGCCGCTCGGGGACGTGCTCGAACAGCGTTTCGGCTTGCCGGTCTACATCGCCAACGACAGCCAGGTGGCCGCGCTCGGGGAGCAGGTCTTCGGTGAGGGGCGCGGCGCCGCCAACTTGATCGTCATCAAGGCCGGGCGCGGCATCGGGGCGGGGATCATCCTGGGCGGGCAGCTGTATTACGGCGACGGGTTTGGGGCAGGCGAGATCGGGCATGTGGCTGTGGTGGAACAGGGTGAGCTCTGCCGCTGTGGGAATCGCGGCTGCCTGGAAACGGTCGCCAGCAGCCGGGCCGTCGTGAATCAGGCGCGCCTTCTGGCGCGTCAGGATCCCGGCTCGATCTACAACCGCCTGGTCAGCTCCTATGAGCTGATCGACACCGAAGTCGTCTTGCGGGCGCTGGAGTCCGGCGACGAAGGCACACGGGCGATCATCGATCGCGCCGGGGCCTACCTGGGGATTGCCGTCGCCTATCTGGTCGGGACGCTCAACGTCCACCGCATCGTCCTGGCCGGAAGTCTGGCCCGCTTCGGCCCGGCCCTGCTCGAGCCCGTCCGCCGCGAGTTCAGGCGGCGGGCCCTGGGGGCGCTGACCGCGGACACCGTCGTCCATCTCAGCAATTTGGGGACCGACATTGTCGCCCTGGGCGCGGCCGCCCAGGTGCTGTCGAATGAACTCGGGTTGATGTAATCCGGCACGAGAGGGGAGCGCGGCTCGATGGACCTCGTCCGACCCGGGAGCCTTCCGCCGCTGGACCCGGCCTTCCGCCCGGCGGTGCTCGCCAACCACCGCTTCCAGCAAGGGCTGGAGACGTCCGGGTCGGCCGTGCCTCTGGCGCTGGCCTTTGAGCGGATGGACGGAGCGGTGTCGCGTTACGAGACCGCCGTCTATCCGGAAGGCCACCCCCGCTTCGGCGAGAACCTCGAGTACGTCGAGAGGCTGGTCAAGTTCCTGCTGTGGCAGCGAGGGGGTTGGAGGCTGTTCGTAGGCGGGCCGGCGCCGATCGTGCGCCACCTGCAGGCCTGCTATTCACCACAAGGTCGACGCGCGTTCGAAACCCACTTCATGGGCGCGGAGGTCTATCAGCGCCCGTTCACGGTCGTCCGCTGCGCGGCCGCGGATGTGCCCCGCGCGAACGAGAGCCGGCGCGCCCTCGGGCAGCACCTGGACGGCTGCCGCATCGGCTTCGACCTGGGCGCCTCCGACATGAAAGTCTCGGCCGTCGTCGAAGGCGAGACGGTCTTCAGTCAGGAAATCGACTGGGACCCGCGCGAGCAGACCGACCCCGGCTATCACCGCGAGAAGATTCGGGCGGCGCTCCAGCTGGCCGCCTCCAAGATGCCGCGCCTCGACGCCGTCGGGGGAAGTTCGGCGGGCGTCTACATCCAGAACCGGCCGATGGTCGCCTCGCTCTTCCGCGGGGTTCCCAAAGAACGGTTCGCCGAAGTCCGGCAGATGTTCGTGCAGCTGCGCGCCGAGCTGGGGGTCCCGCTGGAGGTCATCAATGACGGCGAGGTGACTGCGCTGGCCGGGTCGATGTCGCTGGGCGACACGGGCGTCCTCGGCCTGGCCCTCGGCTCGAGCCTGGCCGCCGGCTACGTGACCCGCAGCGGCATGCTCACTGACTGGCTGAATGAGCTGGCCTTCGCCCCGATCGACTATGCCCCCGAGGCCCCGCTGGATGAGTGGTCCGGGGACCGGGGTTGTGGCGCCCAGTACCTCTCGCAGCAGTGCGTCTTTCGCCTGGCGGCCGGCGCCGGTGTCGGGATCCCCGAGGGGCTCCCGGCGACGCGGCGGCTGGAGGTCGTCCAGGAACAGCTAGAGCGAGGGCATGCAGGCGCCCGGCGGATCTGGGAGACGATCGGCATCTACATGGGCTACACCATCGCCCACTGCGCCGACTTCTACGACCTGAAGCACGTGCTGATCCTCGGCCGCTGCACGTCGGGTGCCGGTGGGTCGTTGATCCTGGAAGGGGCCGGCGCCGTGCTGCGGGCTGAGTTCCCTGAGCTGGCCTCGCGCATCGCGTTGCACCTGCCGGATGAGGGCACGCGCCGCGTCGGGCAGGCGGTGGCGGCCGCCAGCCTGCCGGCCCTTGCGGAGGACGGACGATGAAGTGGACGCGTGAGACCGCCGAAGTGTACGTGCCCGATGGCGTGGCGCCGGACGAGGCGCTGGCCCGGACCTCGCATCTGGCGGTCGGGGCGCACCAGGATGACCTGGAGATCATGGCGATCGACGGCATCCTGCAGTCCTACCGGCGCGTGGATCGATGGTTCACCGGTGTCGTGGTCACGGATGGCGCCGGGTCGCCGCGGGACGGCCTGTATCGGGAGTACACCGACGCGCAGATGCGTCTCGTCCGGCGAGAGGAGCAGAAGAAGGCGGCCGTCGTCGGCGGCTATGCCGCGCAGATCCTACTCGACCACCCCAGCGGGGCGGTCAAGGACGGCAAGGCGGACGTGGTGGTTCAGGATCTACGCCAGATTCTGGGCGCCGCCCGGCCGCAGGTGGTCTATACCCACAACCTGGCCGACAAGCATCCCACCCACGTGGCCGTGGCGGTGCGCGTAATCCAGGCCATCCGCTCGCTCCCCGCCGACCTTCGGCCGGGCAAGGTCTACGGCTGCGAAGTCTGGCGCGACCTGGACTGGATGCCCGACTCGGACAAGGTTGTCTTCAACTGCTCCGATCAAGAGAACCTGCAGGCGGCGCTGTTGGGTGTCTTCGACTCGCAGGTCTCAGGCGGCAAACGCTACGACCTGGCGACGCTCGGCCGGCGGCGGGCGAACGCCACCTACCTGGAGTCGCACAGCGCCGACTACGCACGCGGCGTGGCGATCGCCATGGACCTGACGCCGTTGGCGGCGGATCCGCATCGCGACCTTCAGGCCTACGTGCAGGAGCACATCGACCGGTTCGCGCAGGAGGTGTCCGGCCTCATCCAGAAGGTCCTGTGACCCCGCTCCGACCGGAAGATGGAGGGCGGCCGTCAGGCCCTCAGGGGCGCAGGCGAGCGGGAGACGAAAGGAGGATCGCCAGGCCAGGAAACGGAAAGGGAGTCCGCCCAACTGAGGGAAAGGTGCGGCGCGTGATCGTCCTCCGGGCAGCCGCTACCGCAGTCGCCGGGGGGACCACGCGCCACGCGCCAAGCATAGCACAGCGGTGACGCGAGTGCTGTGACGTACGAGCCGGATCCACTGGGTCCGAGACTGTGTGAAGGAAAGAAGGAGAAAGGCCATGCGCGCCAACAAGCTGGTTGCTGTTCTGGCGCTGTTGGGGATCTTGCTATCCCTGGCGGCCTGCCAGGCCGCCGCGACCGAGGCGCCCGCCCCCGTCGAGCCGACCGTCGAACCGACCGCGGCGCCGACCGAACCGCCTGCGCCTGAGCTGACCGCATTCGAGCGGGCGATGGCGGGCGAGTTCGCCGGAAGCACCGTAACGGTCTTCGGTAAGTGGACGGAGGCGGAGGGGGAGAACTTCGTCGCGGCTCTGGCTCCGTTCGAAGAGGCGACCGGGATCGACGTGCTCTATGAGGGTTCGGCCGAATTCGAGACCCTCATCACGGTGCGCGTCGAAGGCGGTGATGCGCCCGATATCGCCGGGTTCCCGCAGCCGGGTCTGATGGCTGAGTTCGTCCGCTCGGGGGCCATCCCCGATCACGAGCCGTTCTTCGACATGGAGCAGTACCTGGCCGACTACAGCGAGGCCTGGGTCAACCTGGCCACCGTCGACGGACAGCTCTCCGGGGTGATCTACCGCGGCAACACCAAGAGCATCGTCTGGTATCCGGTGGCGGCCTTCGAGGCGGCCGGCTACACCGCCCCCGAGTCGTGGGATGACCTGATCGCTCTGAGCGACCGGATCGTCTCCGAGCAGGGCGTCACCCCGTGGTGCATCAGCATGGAGCACGGCGGCAACACCGGCTGGGTGGCCACGGACTGGATCGAGGATGTGCTGCTGCGCACGGCGCCGCCCGAGGTGTACGACCAGTGGGTGGCGCACGAGATCCCCTTCAATGCGCCGGAAGTCGTCAATGCCGCTAAGATCGTCGAGCAGATCTTCTTCAACGAGGACTACGTCTACGGCGGGACGACCGGGATCCTGACGATCTGGGTCGGGGACACGCAGACCCCGATGTTCGAGGACCCGCCGGCGTGCTGGTTCCACAAGCAGGCCGGATGGATTCCGGACTTCTGGCCGGAGGGCACGGCGCCCGGCGTGGACAGCTCGTTCTTCTACTTCCCGCCGATCGACGAAGCCTACGGGCGTCCGGTCCTGGGCGCCGGCGATGTCTTCTCGGCCTTTAACGACCGGCCGGAGACCGCCGCCCTGATGCAGTACCTGGCCTCGCCCGAGGGGGCCCAGGTGTGGGTCGAGCGCGGCGGGCTGATCTCGCCCAACCGCCGGGTGCCCACCGACTGGTACGGAACCTACGTCGACACAGCCCAGGCGGAGATCCTGCAGAATGCCACGACCCTGCGCTTTGACGCCTCGGACATGATGCCGGCCGAGGTGGGCGCCGGGACGTTCTGGGCGGGCATGGTCGATTGGGTGAGTGGGGATAAGGACATCGAGACCGTTTTGGCCGAGATCGAGGCCAACTGGCCGACCGAGTAAGCTGCGGCGGCCCGGGACGAAGGCCGGAAGGGACCTTCCGGCCTTCGTCCTTCCCTGTGGAGTAAGAAACGGCATGACGATGCCGGCGCCGAATCCAGGACGAACCGGCCGGCAGCCGTCGGGTCGCATCCGACGCGGGCTGCGGCTGACCTTCTCGTTGGCCGCGGCCGCGGTCCTGCTGGCCGGTCTGCGCCAGGGGCTGCGTCTGATGCAGGACCGGGCGGCGGTGGAAGGGTTCCTCCTGAGGCTCTTCGACAGCCTCGGCGTCTCGAATGACATCGTCCGCCTGACCGAGGGCGGTCTGGCGGCGCTGACCGGCAAGCTGGCGCTGGGCGCGATCGCCGTGGTCGTCGGCGTGGGAGGCGTGTGGGCGCTGTTTTGGGTCGCCCACGATCTGGTCAACCAGCTGCCGTACCGCTGGCGCGAGCGGGTGATGCCCTTTGTCTTCGTCGGCCCGGCGATCGCGCTGCTCGCCGTCTACCTGATCTTCCCGGTCTTCAACACGATCCTGACCAGCCTGAGCGAGGATATCGCCGGGGGGCCGCAGCCCGTCGCCGAGCCGTACAGCGGTTCAGAGACCATCGCCGCCGATCTGGCGGCCGACTCCCGGAACGTCACCTTCGACGGGTACCTGCTCGACCTGGGCGATGTGGAAGCCGCGCGCGTGCGCGTCGCCGATCGCGCCGGCTTGATGATCGTCCGACCCGGCAAAGCGGCCGGGGCGCAGCCGGAGCAGGCGGGCCCTGGCTTGATTCGCACGGTCTACGGGCTGCACAACTATGCCTTCGCCTTCACCAGCGAGGACATGCACGTCGCCTTCCGCAACAACGTCGTCTGGCTGGTGGTCTGCACCGGGCTGAGTGTGGTGCTGGGGCTGTTCACCGCCGCGCTGGTCGATCGGGTGCGCTACGAGTCGGCCGCCAAGTCGATCATCTTCATGCCGCTGGCGATCTCGTTTGTGGGGGCCAGCGTCATCTGGCGCTTCGTCTACGCCTGGCAGCCGGCCGGGCGGCCGCAGATCGGGCTGCTCAACGCCGTGGTCACCGCGCTGGGCGGGGAGCCGGTCGCCTGGCTGGTGGAGAGCCCGCTCAACACCTTCGCCTTGATCCTGGCGATGATCTGGCTGCAAACCGGGTTCTGTATGATCGTGCTTTCGGCGGCGCTGAAGGGGATGCCGCACGAGATCGTCGAGGCGGCCCGCATCGACGGCGCCAGCGAACTGCAGGTCTTCTTCCGGGTCACCATCCCGATGATCCGCGGCTCGATCCTGACCGTGGGCACGACGGTTTTCATCGCCACGCTGAAGGTCTTCGACATCGTGTATGTCATGACCGGGGGGCGCTTCGACACCGAGGTGATCGCCAACCGGATGTTCATCGAGATGTTCACCTTCCGCAACTTCGGGCGGGCCAGCTCGCTGGCGGTGCTGCTGTTGGTCGTCGTGATCCCGATCATGGTGATCAACGTGCGCAACTTGCGCCGTCAGGGGATCAACGCATGAAGGCGCCGCGCCCCGCCGCCGCCCGCAGACCGCGGGCACGCGGCCTTGGCAAGCTGCCGCTGCACGCCGTCATCGGGATCCTGTGCGCCCTGTGGGTGCTGCCGACGCTGGGTGTCCTGGTCAGCTCATTCCGCGACGCCGACGTCATCCGCGCGACCGGCTGGTGGTCGGCGCTGGCCCACCCGTTCGAGGCGGCGCGATGGACGCTCGACAACTACGTCACGGTGCTGACCGCCGACGGCATGTTCAATGCCTTCGTCAACAGCCTGATCGTCACCATCCCCTCGACGATCCTGCCCATCACGATCGCGGCCTTCGCCGCCTACGGCTTCGCCTGGATGCGCTTCCCCGGGCGGAACGCCCTGTTCGCGCTCGTCGTCGCCCTGCTGGTGGTCCCCTTGCAGATGGCGCTTATCCCGATCCTGCGCCTGTATGTCACGCTTGATCTGAACGGGACCTTCCCCGGCCTGTGGCTGGCGCACACCGGGTTCGGCTTGCCGTTGGCGACCTACCTGCTCTACAACTACATCTCGCAGCTGCCGCGCGATGTGTTCGAGTCGGCCTGGATCGACGGCGCCTCGCACTTCACCACGTTCGTCCGGCTGGTGATCCCGCTCTCCGTACCGGCCATCGCCTCGTTTACGATCCTGCAGTTCCTGTGGATCTGGAACGACCTGCTGGTGGCGCTGGTCTTCCTGGGCACCAACCCCGATGTCGGCATCGTCACTTCGCGCCTGACGGCCATGATCGGCACCAAGGGCGAGGACTGGCACCTGCTCACGGCCGGCGCCTTCGTGACGATGATCATCCCCCTGGTGATCTTCTTCTCGCTGCAGCGCTACTTCGTCCGCGGCCTGCTGGCCGGATCCGTCAAGGGCTAGAGTCCCGCAAGAGTCTCGGCATCCGTTCGGCGGGTGGGTGGAATGGCGCGCGGTCCTGCGCGGCGAGTCCCCACGCAGACTACGGGGGATCCGGCGGCAGGAAGGGCGCGTTCCAGGCCGGGGATTTGTGGACGTGGACGACCTTCCACTCGCCGGCCAGGCGGACGAGGACGCGGCTCTCATTGTGGCTGCGGACCGTGACGCCCGTCGAGCTTCCCTTGGCGACGAGCAGCGTGTACGAGCAGATGGCCGCGTCGCCGTAGACCTGCTCGTGGTAGTTGGCCAGATCGAAGCGCACGCGGTCCTTGTCGGCCGGGGCGCCTGCCGAAGGGGCCGGATCGAGGGCTAGCGCTGCGCTGTCCGGCCGGGCGGCTTCGGTCATCAGAAAGTCGTGGAACGGCAGGCCGTCGATGCGGTGCGGCGTCACGTACCACTCAAACAATGTCAGGTCCTCGGCCGTTGTGGCGTGGTAGGTCTCGAGGTTGCAGTCGAAGATCGATTGCAGGTGCCGTTCGAGGATGCGCCGGACATCGGACATCGTCAGCCTCTTCTATAGGAGGGTCACCGGATCGACGTCGAGGATCCAGCCCTCCGGGAGCGTCTCCGGGACGAGGGCGGCCGGGTCGGCCGCCCGGATCACGATCTGCCAGCGGTACAGGCCGCGCACGCGGGCGTAGAAGCACGGCGCCGGGCCGATGAGGTCGGCCCGGACGGCCTGGCGGGCGACTTGCGCCCGCAGCGCGCCGGCCAGCCGGCCAGCCTCGCGCTGCGCCTGCTCGAGGTGCGGGTGACAGAGGACCAGTCGCGCCAGGCGCCGGAATGGCGGGTAGCTGAGCTCCCGTCGGTGCTGGAGCTCGGCCTCGTAGAATGCCTGGTAGTCGTGACCGGCGGCGGCGCGGATGACGTAGTGATCGGGCTGGAATGTCTGTAACAGGACTCGCCCGCCGAGCAGCCCGCGGCCGGCGCGACCGGCGACCTGGGTCAACACCTGAAAGGTCCGCTCGGCGGCGCGGAAGTCGGGCAGGTTTAAGCCGGTGTCGGCCGAGACGACGCCGACCAGTGTCACCAGCGGCAGGTCCAGACCCTTGGCGATCATCTGCGTTCCGACGAGCACGTCGGCGCGGTGATTGGCGAAGTGCGCCAGGAGGACGTCGTGGGCGCCGGCGGCGCGCGTCGCATCCCAGTCCCAGCGCAGCGTGCGCGCGGCGGGGAAAAGGCGCTGGACCTCGGCCTCGACCCGCTGCGTGCCGGCGCCGAACTGCTTGATTCGAACGCTGCCGCATGCCGGACAGGCGCGGGGCATCTTCCGCCGGTAGCCGCAATGGTGACATTGCAGCTGCTCGTTCGAGCCGTGGAAAGTCAAGGGCGTCTCGCAGCGCGGGCAGCGCAGGGCAGCCCCGCAGTCGCGGCAGAAGACGTACGTGGCGGAACCACGCCGGTTGAGAAACAGGATCGCCTGCTGATTCATGGCCAGCGTCTCGGCCAGGGCCTGCTGCAGCGCTCGGCTGAAGAGCGAGGCGTTGCCGGCGCGGAGTTCCTGCCGCAGGTCGATGATCTGCACCGGCGGCAGCTCGATGGCCTGAGCCTCGGCTTCGGCCGGCGCGTAGCGGGAGGCGATGCCCAGCCGGGCAGCCTGCTGCGCCACCCGGGTCCGGTGGCCGAGGATGCGCTGCGGCAGGGCCAGGCGACGGACCTTCCCCCGCGTGGCCTGATAGGTGGTGACCACATCGGGCGTGGCGGTGCCTGACAGGCACAGCGCGCCGAGCAGGCCCGCGTACACCGCCGCGGCGGCGCGCGCGTCGTAGCGCGGCGCCTGGCCCTGCTCTTTGTAGGAATCATCATGGGCTTCGTCCAGGACGATCAGCCCGATGTGTGGAAGCGGCGCGAACAAGGCGCTGCGCGGCCCGACGATGACGCCCAGCCGGCCGGCCCGGGCGCGGCGCCAGGTGTCGTAGCGCTGGCCGGGCGTCAGCTGCGAATGCAGAATGCCCACCTGCCCGGGGAAGCGGGACAGGAAGCGGCGGACGGTCTGCGGTGTCAGGGCGATCTCCGGCACGAGCACGATCGCCTGCCGGTCGCGCGCCAGGCACTCGGCCACCGCGCGCAGGTAGATCTCGGTCTTGCCGGAGCCGGTCACGCCGTGGAGCAGGTGGGGTAGAGGTGGAGCGCCGGCGCCGGCCTGTTCGAGGGCCTGACGCACCGCTTCCCACACCGCCGCCTGGTCGCGGGTCAGCGTCGGCGCCTCGGCCGGCACGAAGTCGACATCGGCCAGCGGGTCACGCCACACTTCGCGCGCGCTCAGCACGACCAGGCCGCGCGCTTCCAGGAAACGTAGGTCGGCTAGTCCGGCTCCCGTCTCGGCGTAGATCCAGCTGACCTCGACCGGGCCCGGTTCGCGGGCCAGCATGGCCAGGATGGCGGCACGGCGCGGGGAAGTCGGGCTGCCCGGACGGCCGAGCGCGCCGCCCGGCGGCCTTGGGGCTCCGGGGTCCCCGGCCAGGGCGGCGGTGTGGACCTGGCGGGGCTGGACGCTGGGAGCTTCGAGCACCGGCGTTCGCGATAGCACGCCCCGGCGAACGAGCGCTTCGGCGGACCGACGCCAGGCCGCCCGAGGCAGGGCGTGTTGGATCTGTCGGCCGTGCAGCGGCCCGCGTTGAGTCAACAGGCGCAGCAAACGGGATTGGGATGGATCGTCGCAGGCTGCGGTCGGGTCGGTGATGGCATAGAGCGAGTCGGCTTGTTGACTCAGTCCCGGCGGAAGCATCAGCGTCAGGCAGTCGATCAGCGGTGTGTGGGTCTCCGCCGCCAGCCAGCGTCCCAGGTCGAGCTGGGCGGCTGTCAGGACGGGGGCCGAATCGACCAGTCCCTCGACCGGCCGGGTCTCGGGCACGTCGGCGAGAGACAACAGGCGCAGGACCACACCCTGAACGCGCTGCCGTCCGAACGGGACGGTGACCAGATGACCCGGGAGGAGTCGGCCTTCGAGGTCCGGCGGCAGGTGGTAGTGGAACGTCCCCCGCACCGGGGGGACGTTGACGGCAATCTCGGCGAACGTCACCGCGGCGGCGCCCCGGGGCCGGGATCGGGCGGGTGGAAAAGCGACAGGCGGGCGATGCGTTTGCCGTCGAGGGCTTCGACCCGCAGACGGACGCCGTCGGCGGTGACGACGTCGCCGACCTTGGCCAGGCGGCCCAGGCGGCCGAGGACGAAGCCGGCGATGGTGTCGTAGGACGGATCGCCCAGCTTCAACTGGAAGTGGTCGTTCACCTCTTCGATCAGCGTCAGGCCGTCCAGCAGGTAGGAACCATCGGGGAGGGCCTGGATCCCCGGGCCGGTGTCGAACTCGTCGTTGACCTCTCCGACGATCTCCTCGAGCAGGTCGGCCAGCGTGACCAGTCCGGCGGTGCCGCCGTACTCGTCGACGACGATGGCCAGGCGGTGACGTCGGGCGCGAAAGCGACGCAGCAGGGTGCCGATGCGGGCGGTCTCGGGGATGAAGATCGCTTCGCGCATCAGGCCGCGCGCCGTGCTCACGCTGGCCCGTTCGCCGTGCCGGGCGCGCAGGATGTCGCGCAGGTGGATGACGCCCAGCGCGTGATCGAGATCGCCCTCGTAGACCGGGTAACGTGTGAAGGGATGGCGCAGGACCAAGGCGATGATCTCGTCCAGCGTGGCCTCGGCCGGAATGGCGACCATTTCCGTGCGGGGGACCGTGACCTGCCGGACGAGGGTGTCGCTGAAGTCGAAGACCGCCTGCAGCATGTCCTCTTCGTCGGCCTCGACCACGCCGCTGGCGGCACTGGCCGTGACGAGCATCTTCAGCTCCTCGACCGAATGCGCCAGCTGATGGGCGGAGGCGGGCTGCATGCCGAACAGGCGCAGGAGCAGGTTCCCGGAGCCGTTGAGCAGCCAGATCAGGGGACGGAAGACCCAGGCCATCCACGACGTGGGCTGAGCGACCATGAGTGCGGTTCGTTCCGGGTCCTGCAAGGCGATCGACTTGGGAGCCAGCTCGCCGACGACGACGTGCAGGAACGTGATGACCGCGAAGGCCAGGCCAGCGGACACGCCGTGGGCGACCTCTTCGGCGATCGTCTCGGGGAACAGGGCCACCACGGGCTGGATCAGGTGGGCGAGCGCCGGCTCGCCGACCCAGCCAAGTCCGAGGCTGGCAATGGTGATTCCCAACTGCGTGGCGGCGATAAAGCGGTCCGGATCACGGATGGCGCGCTGGACCCACCGGGCGGCATGGTTGCCCTGGGAGACGAGTTCCTGGATGCGCGTGCGGCGGACGCTGACCAGCGCGAACTCCGCGGCCACAAAGAAGGCATTGCCGGCCACGAGCGCGACCATGATCAAGAGGCGAAAGAGGTCGGAGAGAAGCTCTGGATTCATTGCCGTTGACGCCGGGCCGTGGTGGGCGGGGAGGCGCCGCCGGTCGACGGAGGTAGACCCACGGGCGTCCTCATCCAGCGGTGGCGGAGCGGTAGACCACCGCCGCGCCGTAGCCGACCACCGAAGTATCGTCGCCGGTCACATCTCCGGAGGTGGCGTATCCAAGCAGGCGGACGCGGTTCGCGCCCAGGTCGCGGGCCGCCCACAGTACGGCGGCGATCGCCCCGCGGCCGCAGGCGAAACCGACCCCCTCCTCCTCGGCGGCCAGCACGGCCGCCGGGTCGAATGCCTCCACCCGGGCCAGCAGCTCGGCGTCCAGACGGCCGGCGACCGGTGCGGGGAAGAAGTGCGACAGGTCGGAACTGGCGACCAGGATCGCCGGCACGCCGGCTAGCGCCGACGCCAGCGCGTGACCGCAGGCCTCGATGGTCACACGATTCTGATCCCGCAACATCACCGGCAGCAACCGGAACGGCGTGGTCAGGACGCGCTGCAGGAAGGGCAGCTCAATCTCGAGCGCGTGCTCCCGGTCGCGCCGGACCCGCTCCAGACGGATGTCGGCCTGGTCCGCCAGCGCCTGCGCGAAGCGGTCGACGAGGGAGCGGTCGACAGGGACTTCGCCCAGGGGGGTGGCGTAGGCCTCGTGGGCGGTCGTCAACACCTGGCCGGCATGGAGCTGGTGGAGCGGGGAGACGACGCAGACGACCTCGGGCGCCAGACCGTCCAGGCAGCGGAAGGCCTGTGCCGCCACTTGACCGGAGTAGATGTGCCCGGCGTGGGGGGCGAGCAGAGCGAGGATCTGACCTTCGGGCGGCTCGACCTCGGCCTCGGCCAGCTGGCGATCGACGGACTCGGCCAGCGCCGCGGAGGATCCGGGGTACCAGGTGCCTGCGATGGGAGATGGGCGTACGTCGATGGCCATGCGCCGCCGGAGGGTCTTGCGAGGATTGTAGCACACCTGACCTCTCGGTTTCGCCGAGCGGCCCAGGCAGGCCGGGAAGGGCGTAGGCCCCCGCGCGGCTCGATCGCAGAGCCAGCCCGCGTCCTCGGCAGGCATCCGAAGGACCCTCACACCTAAAGAAGAGGGGCTTGACAGGCGAACATTTGTTCGCTAAGATAAGGCAGAACACCTGTGCTATGTAGGGAGGTAGCCATGGCAACGGCGTTGGAAGACCGACCGGAGCTGGACCGGCAGGCGGATGCGATTGAGCGCGCGCTCCTGGGCCTCTCGCTTCCGGTGCGGGTCAACGGCGGGGAAGTGGACGGCGAGTGGGTGCGCTATCACATCGTCCCGGTGCTGGGGACAGCGCCTGAGCGGGTGTGTCTGGCAGCGTCGGCGGTGGCCGAGAGCATCGGTGTGCCGGAAGTGCGCATCGCGCCGGCCGGGCGGGCCCTGGCGCTGGATGTCCCGATACGGAAAGGGGAGGGGCCGCGCCTGATCCCGCTCCTGCAGACGGTTGGCATGCTCCCGCCGTGGACAGCGCTGGTTGGGATGACCGAAGCGGGTGCGCCGCTGGTGGTGCAGCTGTGCGGGCCGGCGACCGACACGATGGTGGCTGTCGGTCCGGCTGGGTGTGGAAAGTCCGAGCTGTTGCGTACCGTGGCGTTGTCCCTGGCGCTGACCACCCCGGCCTCCAACTTGCAGTTCCTGGGGATCGATATCGGCGGTCGGGAGCTGGCGGTCCTTGAGTCGCTGCCGCATCTGGCGGCCGATCTGGCGACGACCGCGCGTCAGGCGGGCGCCCTGCTTTCTCGCCTGGCGGCGGAAATCGACGGCGACTGGGCTGGGGGCGCCGGTGACCGGCCTCGGGTCCTGGTGGTGGACGACGATGGCTGGCTAGTGGGCGCAGAGGCAGATCGGCTGCCCGTGCTGCGCCGGTTGGTGCAGGCGGGTCCTGCGGTCGGGATCCACGTCCTGGCTGCCTCGCGGGAGGCGCGGCCGGCCTGGCTGGCGCGGCGCCCGGGTGTGGTCGTGGCGCAAGCCTTGCACTACTCGCAGGGATTGCACCCCACGGCGCCGGGCCGCTTCCTGCTGCGATCGCACCGCGACGTCGCCCGCGTGCGCGCGGCGTCCTTGACCGCCGGCGACCTGGACAGAGTCCGCCGGCTGGTGCAGGCCGGTTGGGCGCCCGGCGAGCCGCTCCCGGCCACAGAGGCCTTCCCCGGCGGGGACTCCTTTGCGGGCGAAGGCGGATGGGCGGCGTGAAGGCCGGGCGTTGGAGCCTGGTCGCCCTCCTCCTGGCGGGCGTGGGGGCAGCGCTGGCAGCAGACGGCCGGCAAGGTCCGGCCCTTGCGGCGCTGGGTGGTGCGGCGGGGTTCCTGGCCCAGGCGGGGTGGTCGGCGCTCCGCCTGGCCATGACCCGGATGCTGGAGGAGACGCGGCTCGAGGAGGGGAGCGGGTGAGCGAGGTAGGGCGCGGCGAGGTTGTGCAGATGGAGAGCCTATCGGCCGGCGGGATCCCTGGCCGCTTCACTTGGCGCGGGCGCAGGCACACCGTGCGCGCGGTGGCGTCGGTTCGCTCTGTTTCGAGGGCCGGTCACGGCCTGGCGGGCCGCCGGTGGATTGAGCTGCGCACCGATAGTGGGATGCGTTGCCTGGTGTCGGTCGATGGCCGGGATGGCCTGTGGCGCATGGAGCGGGTGCTGCCCACCCGAGGAGGCTGACGTGGAAGTCGGGATGCTCTGGTACGACGCCGAACCGGGGCGTGCCGTGCCGGCCAAGATCGAGCGGGCGGCCGCGTACTACAAGTCCAAGTACGGGCGCAATCCCACCGTGTGCTTCTTGCATCCGGCCACTGCGGGGCCGCTCAGCGCCGGTTCGGTCGCCGGCGTGGAAGTGCGCACCAGCCCGGCAGTGCTTCGGGAGCACTTCTGGCTGGGGGTTGGCCCGTCGCAGGTCGAGGGGGAGAGGCGAGCGCTGAACCGGTCTGGATGAGCGTGGCCGGCGGCGGGCTGGGGCGCCTCCGACGGCGACCTGGTCGCGGCGGTGGGGGACCAAGTCGGAGAGCTGTGGCAGGCAGCTATGCTGTCAGCCCGGCGATGAACGCGTCCAACGCCACCTTCTCGTCGGTCTGACCGGTCTTGATGCTTGTGTCCATCGCCAACAGTCCCCGCAGGACGTCCTCGAGTTGAGGCAGCGTGAAGCGCCGCGCCTGGGCGGCAATCTTGCCGGCCACGAAGGGGTGAACGCGCAGGGCCGGACGCGGATCCTGGCCGGTCTCGATCGCCTCTCGAGCCAGGAGCAGCAGCCGAAACTGGCGGGCGATCATCGCCAGCGCATATTGCGGCGGCTCGTCCTCCAGCAGCCGGTGCAGATGGTTGAGGGCGGTCGGCCCGTCCTGCATTCCCAACGCGTCGACCATGGCAAAGACGTTGCTCTGACCGCCGAACGGGGTTAGCCGTTCGACATCCTCAGATCCGATCGGGCGCAGACGGTCGACGTAGTCGAGCAGCTTGGTGAGCTCCTGGTCGGCCAGGCGTGGATCATCTCCCACCAACTCAGCCAACAATAAAGCAGCTTGTGGATCGATGTCGCCGCCGAGTTGGAGGCAGCGTTGGCGCACCCAGCGGACAAACGCCTCCCCGTGGGGGACGGCGAACTCGCGAACGAGAGTCGAGTCGGCATGGTCGCCGGCCCAGCGCAGCAAGGGCGAAGTCTTGGCCAACGGGCGCGGTTCGATGAGAACGAGGGCGGTGGTCGGCGGCAGCTGTCCGAGCAGGGCTTCCAGGCGGGCCTGGCGGCCGGCGTCGGCGACCAGGGCGGAGGCGGGCCGCACGACGACCAGGCGGCGGCGGGCGAGGAAGGGGGCCGCACGGCACGCCTGGGCCAGTGCGCCGAGATCGAGGCCGTCGGCGTTGAATTCGTGCATGTTGAGCACGACAGCGGACGGGTCTCCGACCTTGGCGCGCAAGCGGGTGACGAATTCCGAGGCGGCCAGTTCGTCGTCGCCGTGCAAGAGATAGAGCGTGGGCGGATTGTTCTCCGCCATGTCAGCCGGTAGTCGTAACCCGATGGGTCGGCAAGGGCCGGGTGCGCTGAAGCCGGATGGAGCGGATCTCGGTCCACCCGGGATCGGCCAGGGTCGTCACCCGCCGCTGGATGGCCATCCCCAGGGGTTGGGCGGCGAGCAAAGCCAGCGTCGCCATGAGAATGGCGGTCGGGAGGCGCAGGAGGCGGTCGGCCATCCGTTCACCGGTCCGGCGGCCGCCCATGCCGAGGAAGACGGCTGATCCGGCCAGGAACCCGGCCGTCAGCAGGTTGGTGCCGCAGTTGGGATGCAGCGCCAGGCGCTGCTCGCCCTGGCGCAGCCGGTTGAGGGCCCCCACGACTGCTTGCTCAACCGCCTCGGTCGGGACATCACCGTAAAGGGTGAAGCCGCGCGCATCGGAGCGGCCGATCAGGGGGCGCTGCGGGAAGCGCGCCGCCAGCAGGTGGATCGTGGCATGCTCGAGGGCATGGTTGCGGCGGATACGCGCGATGACAGGGGTGGCAAGGGCGTCGTCCAGCAGGCCGGGCATCGCGAACCTCCGGTGAGATCGAGACCATTATACCTTGCGGCCGACCGTCGCTGCCTCGGCCGGAGGTGGAGGAGTTGGGCTACAATCGGGCGATGGCCTGGGACATCCGCGGTCACGACTGGGCAGTCAACCTCTTATACAGCCACATCGCTGGATCGCGAGTGCGTCACGCCTATCTTTTCACCGGACCCGATGGGGTTGGGAAGCGGACGATGGCGCTGCGCTTTGCGCAGGCGTTGGAGTGCCAGTCCCCACCCGCAGTTGGGGAAGTGTGCGGCCGCTGCCGGGCCTGCCGGCAGTTGCCGGGGCAGACCTACCCCGACCTGCACGTGGTCGAATCGGGGGAGGGCGGGCCCAGCCTCAAAGTTGAGCAGATCCGCGAACTGCAGCGGCACCTATCCCTGTCGCCGCTGGAAGGTCGCTGGCGGATCGCGCTGCTCTTGCGATTTCATGAGGCGACGGCCGGCGCCGCCAATGCCCTGTTGAAGACGCTGGAGGAGCCGCCGGCGCCGGTCGTGCTCCTAGTGACGGCCCGGTCGGCCGAGGCGCTTCTCCCGACGGTGGTCTCGCGGTGTGAGGTCGTTCCGCTGCGGCCGCTGGCGCATGCCGATCTGGCGCACATGCTGGAGGAACGAGGCCTGGCCGGTGAAGAGGCCCGCCTGATCGCCGGACTGGCCGGGGGCAGGCCAGGGAGAGCGCTCCAGCTTGTGCAGGATCGAAGCCTGCTTGACCGCCGGGGCGAAATCTTGAACGACCTACGCACCGTGCTCCAGGCTGGCCGAGCGGAGCGCTTCGCCTACGCCGAAACGCTGGCCAAAGACCGGGCCGCGGCTGTCCAGGCGCTCGAGACCTGGCAGAGCATGCTACGGGATGTGCTGATGGTCTCGGTGGGCGCCGAGGCCGAGCGGATCAACCCGGACCGCGAGGACGAAGTGGAGCGGCTGGCTGCGGCGAAGGGGACGGAGACGTGGGTCGGGGCGGTCGAGGCCGTGGAGCGGACCCTGGCGGCCGTTCACGGGAATGCCAACCTGCGACTGGCGCTGGAAGTCCTGTCGCTGGACCTGCCGCGGCTCCCCTGAACGGTCGAGATTGACGGAGGAAGATGGAACCGGACCGCGCCGTCTAACCGGCGGGCTGTCGGGGTTCGACCACAAGTCGGACGGCGGTCCGCTCGTTGCCGCCGATGTCGACGGTAGTAAACTCGGGCAAGCAGACGACATCGATTCCGTCTTCGTGCAAGTAGGTTCTGGCGATTGCAACGGCCTTGACCGCCTGGTTGACGGCCCCGGCCCCGATGGCCTGAACTTCCGCCCGTCCGTGTTCCCGGATCACACCGGCGATGGCGCCCGCGACGGCCGAGGTGCGCGACTCGGCGGAGACCTTGATGACATCCATCGGGCCCTCTCCCCTCCGGGCGCTTGGCAGGATGCCGCGCTGCTCAGTTGTGGGTGAACGCATTGTAGCGGATTCAAACGGGCGAGACAAGCAGGGATTCCGCACGCGTTGGTTGAAGGAGCGCAAAGACGCACGCGGGCGCTGGCCCGCGTGCGTCGAAATCCCTACCAGAGGCGCCGACCGGAGGGCGGTTAGTCTGGCCGTCCGTTGACTCGCGCCACTTCCTCCCGCTCGAAGACAACCTCTTCCTTGCCGGTCAGTTTCTCGTGGATCTTGGAGACGATCAGCTCCAGATGGCTGCTGTGGGCGACGTAGTCCAGATCATCGGCCGGGACGGTCAGGACGGGGCACAGCGTGAAGCCGGAGATCCATGATTCGTACAGGGTGTTCAGGCGAGCCAGGTAGTCGAGCGGGATCTTTTTCTCGTAGTCGCGGCCGCGCAGGGCGATGCGGCGCTGCAGGGTCTCGACGGAGGCGCGCAGATACACGACCAGGTCCGGCGCCGGGAGGAACTCGGTCAGGACGCGATAGAGATCGCGATAGGTGCTGTAATCGCGCTCGGCGATGTACCCCTGCAGGTACAGGTTGTGAGCGAAGACCTCCGCATCCTCGTAGACACTGCGGTCCTGGATGGCGGAAGACGGATGATTGCACAGCTGTCGGTGAGCGCGTAGGCGTCGGGTGAGGAAGAAGATCTGCGAGTGGAACGACCACGCGTGCATATCGCGGTAGAAATCGGCCAGGTAGGGGTTTTCACCGACCGGCTCGAAGAACGGTTCCCATCCCAACTGCTGCGCCAACAATTCCACCAGGCTCGACTTGCCCACGCCGATGTTGCCGGCGACGGCCACAAACCGCTTCATGGTCTCAGCCTCCTTCCGTGCTCAAGCGCCGTTGTCGTGCGCCCACTTCTCCAGGATGAAATCAACGTGGTCCAGGAACGCCTCCAGTTCGTCGAGGCGCAGGCCGGATTCGGTCGGCAGCAGACCCAACTGCGCCAGAAGGGCCTCCCAAGCCGAGCGGTAGGCGGCCGTGCTGGGGACACGCGGCAGGCTGCGGATGGCCTGATCCCACGTGTGCAGGAGCGGCCACAGAATCGCCTCCGGGCGCCCGGCCTCGGCCAGAGCCTGGAAGCCGGCCAGGTGGTAATTGCGTCGGGCCGGCTGGAAGCACGGGTCCCCGCCCTGGGCGGAGGCGGCGTCGAAGGCGCGCGCCCAGGCGGAAAGGACGTCTGGAATCCGCCAGGTGGTCACCGCCTCCGCGTTCAGCAGGCGCTGGAATGCCGCGAACACTTCCGGCGCGCCCAGGGTGGCGGTGTTGCGCTCGATCGTCAGCGCCAGGCGCCGGCCGGCGGCCGGCGGCCCGGCCAGACAGGCGGCGGCATTGGCGCCCTCCATTGCAGCCTCGAGATAGGCCTGCGGCCAGCAGGAGTCCTCGAGGAGGCGCTGCTGAGCACGGCGGGCATGGAGCAAGAATGCCTGCGCCCGGGCGATGGCTCGGTCCGGTCGGTGAAATTGCCCGCGGGCACCGGCCTGCGCCCGCTCGAAGAAGTGCTGCGGGTCGAACAGAAAGACCGGTTCGGACAGCGCCGGACCCCACCACGGATCGACGCGCAGCTGCGTGGGCTGATCGTAGAAGGCGGCCGAGTGGTGGGTGATGTCCAGGTGGACAACGTCCGAAAGCGGCACGATTTCGGTCTGGTGCGGCGGGGTCTCGGTGTGGATGAGGACCAGGTCGACGTCCGCCGCCCCGCCGAGCAGCGGCTCCGCGTGAGCGGCGCTGCCGATGAGATAACCGGACAGCAGCGCCTGGCCCGCGCCGGCCCGCCGTTCGACTTCCTGCTGCGCCAGCTGGATCAGCTTCTCGCGGGTGATCCTCACGCCAGGTGACCTCCCTTGAGAGGCAGTTCGGGCTGGAAGGGCGGGATACCCAGCGCGTCGCGGACGCGGTTGGCGATGAAGGCCAGGTGTTCGGGATGGGCAACGAAATCCAGCGGGTTGCCGTCGATGATCAGGATGGGGCTTCCCTGAGACTGCGAAAAGAAATCGTCGTACGCGCGATTGAGGTCGTCAATGTAGCCGCGCTCCATGTTGCGCTCGTAGGAGCGGTCGCGCATGGCGATGCGCTGCAGGGCCAGATCGGTGTCGACGCGCAGGTACACGATCAGGTCCGGCCGGGGAATCCGCTCCGCCAGAGCTTCATGCAGCAGGCTGTAGGTCTCATGCTCGTCGCCCTCGAGATTGAGCCGGGCGAACAGGGCGTCCTTGTCGAAGGTGTAGTCGGCAATCAGGTTGCCGCGCTCCAGAGCCAGCGGGACCGCCACCCGCTGCTGCCGATAGCGGCTGAGCAAGAAGAAGATCTGGGTCTGGAAGGCGTAGCGCTTGCGGTCGGCGTAGAAATCGGAGAGGAACGGATTCTCCTCGAAGACCTCCAGGAGCAGTTCGGTGTTGAAGATCGGCTGGAGCAGGCGCGCCAGCGAAGTCTTGCCAACGCCGATCACGCCTTCGATCGCCAAGTACATGCGCTCTCCTGAAAGACTCCGGGGATGGGGTGGACCCGAAGTAAGGATACCCGGGATTGCAGCATGGCGCAACGGTGGCGGTGTTGAAGGAGGGCAGCGCCACAGGTGGGGGAGGAGACGTCACGGACCGGCCGACGGATCGTTGCGGAACTGCAGGCAGTAGTGGTGGAAGGTGTTGCTGACCCAGGCGCTGCCCAGGCCATACGGCGCCAGGCGGATATCATCCTGGCACCAGATGCGTTCGTCTTTCAGCGTATACACCTCGCCCAGTCGCCGGCCGAGATCCCAGGCCAGGGGGTAGATCCGCCCACCCTTCTTGACGTTCTTGACGATCACGGTCAGATACGCGCCCGGGCGCAGGGCCGGTCGCAGGCCGGCATAGATTGCGACCAGCCGGGAAAGGAACTCGTCGTAGTCGGCGATGTTGCCCAGGTCGGCCGGATCCTCGGAGTAGAAGACGTCCAGCTCGGGCGCGGCCCGGCGTCGGCGCTGGGTGGCCGCGCCCCGTGTCCGCAGCATGTCCCAATACGGCGGCGATGTCAGAATGTAGTCGACCTGTGGCAGCGTCCAGCGTTCCAGGTGGGCGGCGTCGCCGGTGACCACGTCGGCGACCCATTCATCTGCCGGCGTGCCGAGCGCGGCGCGTTCCTCGGCCAACGCCTGACGGGCGATCTCGGCGTAGGCCGGGTTGAGCTCGATGCCGATGCCGTGTCGACCGCTGCGCAGGCAGGCAACCAGCGTCGAACCCGTGCCGACCATCGGATCGAGGACGATCTGGCCGCGCTTGGTGAAGAAGGTGATGAACGCCTCGGCCAGAGTCTCGGGGAACTTGGCCGGGTGGCGCAGGACGCCGGTGCGACGGGGCGGGGGGTTGTGGATGAACCAGGATTTCTGGAAGAGAAGCCATTCCCTGGACGTCAGGTCGTTCAAGCGGTTGGCGCGGCGGCGGGATTGGGGCATGCGTGCCTAAGGAGGGGGGGATGCGACCGGGGCGGTGGAGGCGGGGACCAGAGCCCGCACGACCAGATCGTCGAATGAGACGGTCAACTGGCCCGTATTGGTGGCGCGCAGGATCAGGCCGATGCCGCCCGAAGCGAGCGCCCTGTCCCGGACGGAGAACGCCTCCAGGCCGTTGAGGAAGAAGCGCAGCTGATCACCATCGACCAGGACGCCGATGCGATTGTCGGCCGGGGCGCCGGCCAGGACCAGGAAAGTCTCGGTGACGGGGACCAGGGCGATCGAGGCGCCCTGCAGGACGCGTGTGACGCGCGCGCCGCCCTCGCACGTAAGTGTGACGCGATAGTGGTCGCCGTTCGCCGCGACCCGGAACATCACCCCGTACTCGTTCCCGGGCGAGCACAGCTCGGTGCGGGCGCGGATCTCCAGATAGTAGTCGAGCGGCGGCAGGTAGGGACTGAGGACATAGCGGAACGCGCCCGGCTGCCGGACGACGAGGGTAAGACGCCCATCACTCAGACTGGTGCTGCCTTCCTCAGCCTGGCGGAGGTCCCAGCCGCTGTTGGTGCTGAAGTCATCCTGGTGGAGTATATCGCCCAGGTTGGCCAGGACGTCCGGCGTGGGGGTCACGGCCGGGGAGGGGGTCGGTGTGGAGCTGGGAGGGAGCGTCGGGAAGGCAAAGGTAGGCGTCAGGCTGGGCGCGGTCGTTGGCGTCAGGGTTGCCAACTGTCCCGGCTGGATTGTCAGGCAGCCGGCCAGGAGGGGCACGACCAGCGCGAGCAGCGCCCCTCGGAGGGCGCGCCAGCTTGCCTGGAGCCGGGTCGGGCGCTTGCCGCGGGAGGGGCGGGCCGCCGGGAGGTCAAGGCGACGCGTGCGCATGGATCTGATTCTACCCAAGCCGGCATCCGGGGGCAGGCCGCAAGCGCCGGGCAGAGGGCCGACGGACGGACTCACGGCTGGGTCAGGCCGCCGCATGCAGGTCACCCCTCATCGGCGCGGGCTGCAAGACGGAGCCAGCCGGCCCTGTATAGGCCGGCTGGCAGAATGGGAGCGGGGCTTCGGTCAGGGTTCGATCGTCCAAAGAGAGAAGTCGTCGAAGGACACGCTCAGATCCGCGGTCGCCTCCGCGCTGGCGAACAAGCCGAAGTTGCCGACCGTCAGGTCGAAATCCTGGGCCTGGCCGATTACCTGGCCGTTGGCCACGGCGTACAGGTTCGGCCCATTGGCCAGGAACCCCATGCGGTTGGTGCTGTTTGGCCCGGGCCGGATGGCGGGCGACGGCGCCCAATCTGAGATCACGCTGACAGTTCCGCCGAGAAACTTGCGGAAACGGTAGTGCCCGTCGCAGGAAAACTCGAGCGCGTAGCCGCTGTTGAATCCGTAGCCGCTGACGCGGACGGCCATCCCGTAGGCGTCGCGCCCGGCGCAGGCCTCGACCACGGCCGTGACCTCGGCGAACAGATTGGCCGAATCGATCTCTGGCGACGTGGTGCTCCACCAGATGTACGCGTCGGCGCGGTGGTCGACGGTGTGCAAGCGGCCGGCCTCGACCTCGTTGGTGGCGCCCTCAAAGCTGGGGCCGACCCAGGTCAGGTCGTTCCCGAACTCGTCGCGGTAGTCCGGCAAGGCCAGGTTCAGGCCGGTGCGTGGGTCACCGGCGGGGAGCGGCGGCAGGGTCGCCGTCGGGCTGGCGCCGGGCGTGGCGGTGGCCGTCGCCGTGGCGGTTGGGGTGAGGATGGGTGTGGCCGAGGGCGGCGGGGTGAGCGACGGGAAACGGGCGGTGGGCGGCTGGGCCGAGGCGGCCGCCAGCGTGCCTGCCACTGCCGTGCGGGCCACGTCGGGTGGCGGCTGGCCGGCAGCCGACCGGGTGCAGCCCGATACCGCCGCGCTCAGGATCAACAGGACCGGTAGCCAGCCGCCGCGTCTCATGGCTGATAGGGGATATTCCAGTAGGAGAAGTCGTCGAACGTGGCCGTCAGCGGGTAGGCCTCCTGCGACTGCACGTAGACGGCGAAGTATCCCAGGCTGTAGCTGTAGCCGCTGTCCAGCGCCGCGCCGACCTGCTCGCCGTTGACGAACAGGACAAACTCGCCTCGGTAGCCCCAGATCCCCAGCCGGTTGGTGCCGTCCGGCCCGGTTTCGATCCGCTCGTCCGGGGTCCAGTCGACCATCTCGAACGGCGTCTGGGACGGGCGCAGACGGCGGAAGCGCCAGGCGCCGTCGCAGGAGATCTCCAGCGCGTAGCCGCTGGGCGTCTGCTCGGGCTGGACGCGGATGACGAAGCCGACCGCGTCCTGGCCGAAGCACTCGCCCAGGCTGGCGCTGATCTCAGCGTACACGTTCCCGGAGGGGAAGGAGGTGTACGACCAGTAGATCGGGCGGTCGCCGGCGACATAGTCGGTGGCGTTCATCTGCCCGTCGGCAACGGAGTAGGCGGCGTACTCCGGATCCTCGTAGCGGAACCACGTCGTCGGATCATCGAAGAAATCGTAATGGTCCGGGTTGGGCAGGTCGAGCAGCGAGCGAGGATCGTCGGATGAGGTCACCTGGAACGGGGTGGGGGTCGGCGGCCGGTCCAGGCGCTGCACGCCGGCCGTCGGCTCGGCCTCGCCGGGCAGGGCGGAGGCCCCGACGCCTGGTGTCGTCTCGGGCGGCGCCTGCTCCTCGCCGCCGAGCAGATCGGAAACGGTGCTGCAGGCCAAAGCGAAAACCAGCAGGAACGCCAGCGCGACGAGCGGTCGATAGGAAGCCTTCATCGTCTCACCTCCCCTAGGGTGTGAGCATGACCTTGCCGGATTCCCCGGAGGCCATTGTGGAAAAAGCCTTGTCGAACTCGGTCAGCTTGAAGCGGTGTGTGACCATCGGCGTCAGGTCGACCGCGCCGGAGCGGATCAGCCCGCGGGCCTGGTACCAGGTCTGCCACAACCGGCGGCCGGAGATGCCCAGCACTCGGGCGGCCTTGAAGACAATGTGGTGGTTCCAGTCGAACTCGAACGGCGCCGGAGCGACGCCGAGCAGGGCCACCTCGCCCCCGGGCTTGAGCAGGCTGAAGCCCTGGTCGATGGCCGCCGGCGCGCCCGACATCTCGAGCAGGACGTCGACGCCCTCCCCGTCGGTCGCCTCCCGCACCAACTCGACCACCGGGTCCTCGGTGGCGTGCAGCGCCAGATCGGCGCCCATGCGGCGGGCGAAGTCGACCCGGTAGCGGCTGACGTCGGTGGCGTAGACGGCCCGGGCGCCGATGGCCCGCGCGACGGCGACCGTCATCAGGCCGACCGGGCCGCAGCCGGTGACCAGCACCTTCTTGGCCCGCAGGTCGGCGGCGAAGGCCGTGTGGACGGCGTTGCCGAAGTTCTCCTGGATGACGGCCACCTCCAGCGGCAGGTCGGGCGGATTCGGCCAGGCGTTCTGCGCGGCGATGGCGATGTACTCGGCGAAGCAGCCGTCCCGATCGACGCCGATCAGCCGCGTGTTGGCGCAGATGTGGCCCATCCCGGTCCGGCAGAAGGAGCAGGTGTTGCAGATGACGTGCGATTCGAGCGAGACGAAATCGCCCACGGCCGGGCTCTTGACCATCGCGCCGCGCTCGACCACCTCGCCGCAGATCTCATGGCCGGCGATGATCGGCGGATGCACCCGGCTGGCGGACCAGGTGTCCCACCTGTAGATGTGCAGGTCGGTTCCGCAAATCGAGGTGGCCCGCACTTTGACCAGCACCTCGTCCGGCTCGATGGTCGGGATGGGGACCTCGGTCAGGATCAGTCCGGGCGCGGCGGTAGGTTTGACGACGGCTTTCATCATCTGGGGCATGCGGGCGGGTCCTCCAGCGGGGCCGGAATCGTGAGGAGTATAGCATGAAGGGCTTTGGGCCCACTCGGGCGCTATAATCCAATGGGACTTAAATCCCCCCTGGGAGGGTCGTGATGTTCTACCGCAGAATGGGCCGCACGGGTTTGAAGCTCAGCGCCGTGTCGCTCGGCGCCTGGGTGACGTTCGGTTACCAGATCGAGGACAAGACCGCTGCGGATATCCTGCACGCGGCCTACGACAAGGGCGTGAACTTCTTCGACAACGCCGACGTCTACGCCGGCGGGCGGGCCGAGACGGTCATGGGCCAGGCGATACGCGGGCTGCCGCGGACGAGCCTGGTGATCTCCAGCAAGGTGTTCTGGGAGACGATGCCCGGACCGAACGGCCGGGGATTGTCGCGCAAGCACATCTTCGAATCGTGCCACGCTTCGCTCAAGCGGCTGGGGACCGACTACCTGGACCTGTACTTCTGCCACCGATACGATGCCGAGACGCCGATCGAGGAAACGGCCCGGGCGATGGATGACCTGATCCATCAGGGCAAAGTGCTGTACTGGGGGACGTCCGAGTGGCGGGCGGGGCAGATCGCCCAGGCCCACGGACTGGCGCGGCAGTGGGGTCTGAACCCGCCGTGGGTCGAGCAGCCGCACTACAACATGTTCGTGCGACGAACGGTTGAGGACGAAATCGTCCCGGCCGCCGACGACCTGGGCTTCGGCATGGTCACCTGGAGCCCCCTGCGATCCGGACTGCTGACCGGCAAGTACAACGACGGCATCCCCGAGGGCGCGCGCCTGGCGATGAAGGACTACAAGTGGCTGCGCGACATCCTGACCGAGGCGGACATCGCCAAGACGCGTCGACTGGCCGGCGTGGCCGAGGAGATGGGCGTGTCGCTGCCGCAGTTGGCCATCGCCTGGCTGCTGCGCCTGCCGCAGGTGAGCAGTGTCATCACCGGCGCCACGCGCGTGGCTCAGGTGGAGGACAACCTCGGCGCGGTCGAGGTCGTCTCCCGGCTGACGCCGGAGATCCTCGATCAGATCGAGGGCATCCTGAACAACAAGCCTGAGGTGCGGGGCTAAGGGGGAACGTGAAGGGGCCAGTCAGCCGGCCGAGTCGCTGCCCAGGTCGAGGCCGGCCGGGTCGTCGAAGTCGATTCGGGCGGCGAAGGCACGCCCGATCTGCTCCAGAAGGTCCACAGCCCAGACGGCATCGAGCCCGATGCTTTCGACGTCGATCCCCAGCGGGATCGACACCCCCAGCCCGTCCAGCACGTCCGGCGCCAGGTCGAGCTGATAGCGGCGGAAGTCGATCCGCCCGCCCAGACCATACTCGCGCCGGGTGACGTAGGTTTGCCAGTCGCCGGCGTCCTCCATCAACTCGGCCAGGACCCAGCGGCCCCAGGCCAGCGCATGCGCGCGGGCGGCGTCGATCTGATGCGGGAGGCGGCCGGTGCCGAAGGAGAGCAAGCGCGTCTCGCCGGGGAGGTAGCGGCCGCTGCTGTAGTGGAGCGCCTCGACCGCGGCGTGGTAGCAGGGGTTGCCGGCCACGCCGACCCCGCCGTCGACCCAGGTGTGCTCGACCCCGTGCAGGACGGCCGTGTGGGCCGGGAAGTACGTCGGCGCGGCGACGCTGGCCAGCACCGCATCGCGCAGGGGCAGGCGCCCCCACAGGCGGGCGTTGCCGGGCCCGTCGCGCACGAAGAAGTCTGTCCGCGAGCTGCGGGTGTTCTTCGCGGTGATCAGTACATCGATGGGCAGGTCGTTAAGCGCCAGGTCGGCGCCGAGGCTGTCCAGCGTCTCGGCGATGAAAGCGTTGTTGTAGCGATGGTTTCCCAGGTTGAGAAGGAGGCGCCACCACGGCAGGCGTTGGAAGGCCTTGCGGGCAAGGTCGCGGTAAAGGCCCAGGAGCCCACGGGCGCTCACACCCAGGGCCAGGCCCGCGGCGATGACCGCCCCGGTCGAGGTCCCGGCGATGAGATCGAAGATGTCACGCGACGGCTTGCCTTCGCGAGCCTCCAGACGGACGAGGCACGCCAGCGGGAGGATGCCGCGGATTCCCCCGCCGTCGATCGACAGCATGGTCTTCATCGGCGACCCCTCCCGGGCGGGCCGGACATGCCGGCCATCACCATTTCGTATTCGAATGTCTCGCCGAACGACTCGGTCACGGCGGCGCGCACGCGTGCCATCGGCGGAGGCGGCTCGAACAAGTCGGCCAGACTGACCACCGGATGATCGACCAGCCCGCAGGCGATGATCCCCTCCCAGTAGCTCATGTCGGGGTCCACGTTCAGGGCGAACCCGTGCCGGCTGACTCCGTGCGCGTCGACCTTGACGCCGATGGCGGCGAGCTTGGACGGCGCCCTGCGAGCCGCCGGCGGGCAATGCGGGCAACGCGAGGCGACGTCCGGCTGCACCCAGACACCCGTCAGCCCGAGCAACTGCCCGGACACCAGCCCGAGTCGGGCCAGGGCCCGAATGAGCGCGTCTTCCAGCCGGCGGACATAGCCGACGTAATCGGCCTGCGGCAGGTGACCGGCGGGATCGACCTTTCCGAGCGGCAGCAAGGGGTAGCCGACAAGCTGGCCGGGGCCGTGGTAGGTCACGTCGCCGCCGCGGTCGACCCAGTGAACCTCGATGCCGCGCTGAGCCAGCTCCTGCGGCCCCCACAACAGGTTGGCTTCCTGGCCGCGGCGTCCGAAGGTGTACGTGTGCGGGTGCTCGAGGAGTAGGAGCGTCGGCGGCGACTCGCCGGCGGCGATCGCCGCCGCCAGATCCGCCTGAAGCTCCCACGCCTGGCGGTAGGGGATTAGTCCTAGCCAGTGGACCTCGCAGATCGGCCTGGCCCCCGGGCTCATGTCGGTTCCTGATGCGCGAGGTGTTGGAGCGGCGACGGCCGGCGAGCGATGAAGCGGGTCAGGTTCGGGAAGCCGGCCGCGCGCGCCGCAGCGACGGCGAGTTCGAGGCCGAAGCCGACATGCTCGGGCAGGTGGGCGTCGGAGCCGGCCGTCACGTACTTCCCGCCGGCCTGGCGATACCACGACAGGATCTGCTGCTCCGGCGCCACCTGGGCGACCGGCCGGCGCAGCAGGCCGGTGTTGATCTCGATGGCGATTCCGTTGTGCACACAGGCGGCCAGTACGGCGCGGATCTCTGGCTCGTAGCGCCCCGGATCGAACGGGCCGTAGACCTGGGAGCCATAGTGCTTGACGACGTCCATGTGCGCCAGGACGTCGAACCCGCCCGCGGCTGCCAGTCGTTGGAGCTCGAGGAAGTAGTCCCGATAGGCCTGTTCTTCGGAACGCTGGTAGTAGGCTCGATCCCAGATGAGCGTGCCGTCGACCCAGTGCAGTGATCCCAGGCTGTAGTCCCACGGGAAGCGTGCCAGCATCGGGGCGACGATCTCCGGAAAGCGGTGCGGCTCGCCGATCTCGATGCCGGCCCGGATGACGAGCGACCCGCGAAACGAACGCCGGCAGCGCTCGAGTTCCTCCCACCAATCGTCGAACCGGAAGAAGCCGTAGGAGGGATCTTCCGGCAGGAGATCGAAGTGCTCGGCAAAGCCGATCTCGGGGATGCCGCGGGAGACGGCGGCGCGGCACATGTCCGCCATCGGAATCTCGCAGTCGCAGGAGAATGCGGTGTGGATGTGGTAGTCGAGCGGAAGCGGATCGGCCATGGTCCCAGGGCCGCCGGAGCGGCATGGAGTCTGCACATTATACGCGGCGCGGCGGGCGGTCCGCAGGTGCGCTGCACGGGTAGAATCAGGCCATGCCGAGGATGACCGACCTCCTGCACAGGCGCCAGGTGCGCCGCAATCGCGCCGGCCGCGGCCGTCGCTGGACGACGGTCGGGCTGGCCCTGGCCGGGGCGGCCTTCGGCGTCGTCGGCCTGGCGGCCATGCTCGGGGCGGCGCTGCTGGGAGATCTACGCCAGGGCCTGCCGCCGGTCGAGCAGATCGAGTCCGTATTCGACCCGGCCAACGGCGGCGCGCCGCGCAGCACCCTGTGGCTCGACCGCAGCGGCTCGGTCCTGCTGTACGAGGCGGGCAGCCCGGCGGCCGCGGATCGTCGCGGGGTGAGCCTGAACCCCGCCTCGCCGGATGCAGCGCCGGCCGCGCTCGTCCAGGCGACGGTCGCGTTTGCCGACCCGGGTTTCTGGGAACACCGCGGCTACGAGACCGGGTGGCTCTGGCGGAGCGTGTGGGCCGGCCTGACCGGGCAGCCCCTGCCCGAGGGCACCACCATCACACAGCGCCTGGTGCGCAGCGCGCTGGCGCCGCCCGGGGATGCGGCGCTGCCACCGCTGGCGCGCGCCCTGCGTGAAGCCCTGCTGGCCTCCGAGCTGACCCACACTTACGATCGCCAGACGATCCTGACCTGGTATCTCAACGCCGCCTACTACGGCGAAGCGGCCTACGGGGCCGACGCGGCCGCGCTGGTCTACTTCGGCAAGCATGCCGCCGAGCTCGACCTGAGCGAGTGTGCGCTGCTGGCCGGTCTGCCCCTCGATCCGCAATCCAATCCATTCGCGGCGCCGCAGCGGGCCAAGGCGCAGCAGGCGGCCGTTCTAGAGGCCTTGCTACGCCTGGGCCTGGTCCCCGTGGAGACGGCGCAGGCAGCGCTGTCGGAGCCGCTGCAATTAGCCGCCCGGCCGCCCGAGCCGGCGATGCGCGCCTCCGCCTTCACTCGCTCTGCCATGCAGCAGCTGCAGGACCGGTTCGGGCCGGATTTCCTGCATCGCAGCGGTCTGCGCATCCTGACGACGCTCGACGTGGACCTGCAGCTGCAGGCCGAGTGCGTTGCGCGGACGCAGCTCCTGCGGCTCTCGGGGGGCGAACCGGGCGCGGTCGAGAGTGCGGCCGACGGCACGCCGTGCGTCGCTGCCGGGCTGCTGCCGCCGCTGCGCCCGGGTGATGCCCGTGCCGACCATGTCATCGGCGGAGCCGGCGCGGTCGTGCTCGATCCGCAGACCGGCGTCGTCCTGGCCCGAATCGAGATTGGGAGCGATGATCCGGGTGGCGCGGCGACGCGGCTGCCCGGGCCGGCGCTGTACCCGTTCATCTACCTGGCTGGCTTCGCTCGGGGAACCACACCGGCCAGCATGGCCCTCGACATTCCGACCGTCTTCTCCGCCGACGACGGCGGCCCGGGCTACGCTCCGGCCGACGACGACGGCGTCTTCCACGGCCCCGTGCGCACGCGCACGGCATTGGCCAACCTCTACCCGCTGGCGGCCGCCCGCGCCGCAGCGCAGGTGGGGATCGGCGACGTGCTGCGCACCGCCCGGCAGATGGGGCTGACCAGCCTGGCGGAGCCGTCGAGCCAGGCCACGTTGCGCTCGTTGCTCGAGGATACCCGGGTGGGGATGATCGACCTCGCCTCAGCGCTGGGCGTGGTCGCTCACGGGGGCGTGATGGCCGGGGCGGCCGCACCGGGTGAGGGCGACGGTCTGGCGCCCTCGCTGCTCTTGCGCATCACGAACGACGCCGGCGATCTGCTATACGCCTACACGCCGGAGACGCGTGCGGTCCTGAGCGCCCCACTGGCCTATCTCATGACCGACGTTCTCAGCGACGAAGCCGCCCGCTGGCCGTCCCTCGGTCAGCCGAACCCGCTTGAGGTCGGGCGGCCGGCCGGCGCGATCAGCGGCATCCTGCTGGACGATTCGGGCGCGTGGGCGATCGGGTTTACCCCCTCGCGCGTGCTGGTGGTCTGGATGGGGAATGACTCGGGCGCGGCCATGCAGGCTGTGACCGCGACGAACGGGCCCGCGGCGGTCTGGCACGCCGTGTTGCGCTACGCGGCGCGTGACCTGCCCGCGCAGGGCTGGTCCATGCCGGCCGGGGTATCACGGGTGGAGGTCTGTGATCCGTCCGGGCTGCTGCCCACGGCCTACTGCCCCCAGACGGTCAGTGAAGTCTTCCTGCAGGGCACCGAGCCGATCCACGCCGACAGTCTGTACCGGCCGCTGCAGGTCAACCGCGAGACCGGCAAGCTGGCCACGCTCTACACGCCGCTCGATCTGATCGAGGAGCGGGTGTACCTGATGGTGCCGGCCGAGGCGCAGGCCTGGGCCGCACAGGCCGGTCTCGAGCGCCCGCCGACCGAGTACGACACGCTCTACGTGCCGCCCTTCGACCCGCGCGTCAACATCGCCAGCCCGGCCGCCTTCGCAGTCATCCGGGGCCAGGTGGAGATCCGCGGGGACGCCCGGCCGGTGGGCTTCGACTACTACCGGTTGCAGTACGGGGAGGGCCTCAACCCGGCCAGCTGGGTGCAGATCGGGGAAGATCAACCCCGGCCGGTGCGAAGCGGCCGCCTGGGCCTGTGGGACACCGCCGGCCTGCGCGGGCTGTACACCCTCCAATTGCTGGTGGTCGAGGACGAGGGGCGGGTGTCGACGGCTGCGGTGCAGGTGACCGTCGACAATACGCCACCGACGCTGAGAGTGGTGCTGCCGGCCGAGGGGCAGGCATATTCACGAGCGCTGGACGAGGCCGCCATTCTCCAGGTCGAGGCCGGCGATAACTTGGCGCTGGCGCGGGTGGCGTTCTATGTTGATGGGGTGTCCGTGGGGGAGGTGGGTGGGGCGCCGTATTCCCTGCGCTGGCCGCTCGGCCGGGTCGGGGAGCACACCGCCTATGCCCGGGCTGCGGACGTGGCCGGGAATGCTGCCGACAGCGAGCGGGTCACGTTTCGAGTCGAGCCGTAAGGTTCAAACGCCGCGACTTTGGACACCGTGGAGAACGAAAAGCTCCCGGAGCCTGTCAGGCTCCGGGAGCTTGCATATGCGCCGTCTGGTCTAGAAGACGCACATCGCCATCCCGAAATCCACACCGGTCTCGTGTTCCCCGGCTGAGAGCGAGACCGACCTCTGGCCGGAGGCGGGGTTGACCGCCACGTGGTCTCCCTCCGCCGCACAGACGGTGTGGACGGTCACGCAGTAGCTTCCGGCGGCCAATCCGGTGAAAGAGTAGGCCCCATTCGGTCCGGAAGTGGCGGTAGATACAACGCTGCCGCCGCACCCGCCCGAGCGAAGCTGCACCTCAATGCCATTGACACCGGTTGCGGGAACAGGCTGGTAATACAAGCGTCCCGCAATCGAACCTGTCGGAACGGGCGTTGGTGTTGGCGGAAG
>Ga0154653_1098_pt1 | contig 34506 bp, 34 predicted proteins | sample Rifle2008BG13ft_FD_116082 | JGI IMG/M metagenome (GOLD analysis project Ga0154653, IMG submission 116082) | Chloroflexi bacterium RBG_13_68_17
GCCGGTGAGGAGATCGCCCTCCTGGTTCTGCTGGACACGTATCCCCCCGGCCCGCGCCGGGGCGCTTCCTTCGCGGATCGGTTGCGCCTGCACGTCGGCAACCTGCACCAACTCCAGCCCCGCCGCTGGCCGGTCTACGCCGCCAACCGGCTGCGCAGCCTGGCGATGAAATCCACACGGTTCCGGTCCGTGCGGACGATCCTGCGCACGGTTGGATACGTCCCCCGCCAGCCGATGGTCGCCAGCCGCATCGCCCGCTACGGTTACCACCCATCGCCCTACCCCGGCCGAGTTGTCGTCATCCGCGCCCGCCGGCGGCAGGCGTACGTCCGTTGGGATCCGATGGGGCGCTGGCCGGCGTATCTATCGGGTGAGTTGAGCTTCCTGGATGTCGACGGCAGTCACGGGGACATCCTGCACGAACCTCACGTGCACCAGGTGGCTGAGCATCTGCGGACGCTGCTGCAGCAGGTGCAAGGCGACCGTCTGCAGCGCCCCTGAGCCGCCACTCTACCCCGCGCCCGCAGTCTGAGAGAAGACTGGCTGCGCGGGTTGACGATGCGGACGTCAGGCCGATCCGCTCGGTCTGGGTGCGTCCTCCCGGCCGCATGCTCGCCACAAGCTGCCAGGGCGCGGCTTCAGGCGTCGCTGGGACCCACCGCGGAGGTGAGACATGGTCGCAGCCTATCGAGTCGCCCCGAGATGGATGTCCACCGTCGCCAGCGCGGGCATGCTGCTGGCCGGAGCGCTGCACCTCGCCGTCGCCGTCGAGCACTGGTCGCACGCCCCGGCCCACGCGCTCTTCTTCATCGGCACCGGGCTCGTCCAGATCGTCTGGTCGCTCGCCTTCTGGCGCTCGGCCTCCCCGCCGCTGCAGAAAGTCGGCTTCCTCCTGGCAGCGGTTCTGCTGCTGCTGTGGGCCCTCACCCGCGTCGCCCCGGTGCCGTTCGAACCCGGCCCGGAAGAGGTCGACGCTGCCGGACTGGCGACGAAAGCCTGCGAGGCCGTGTGCGCGGCGGCGCTGGTGCTGATGCTCGTCGCCTCTGCCGGGCCTCAGACGAGCGGACGCAGCTGGCGCACGGTCCTGGGGCTGACGTTCGTCTCGCTGTTGCTGACCGGCCTGACCTACGGCGTCGCCCGGGCGGCCGAACCGTTCCTGCCTGGCCTGAAGGCCGAAGAGGCCGCGCCGCACGAACATCCGCCGGCCGAGCCAGCCTCGCAGGCCCCGCCGGCCACGGACGATCGTCAACACGTCCCTTGAGCCCAGGCCGCGGCCGGCCGCGCGTTCGTAGGCCTCTCCTCCGGGAGGTCAGCCTTGCCAGTCCCACCCGGGCCGGTATAATGGCGCCACGCCAAAGGACATCCCCTGTCCTTCTCTCTCGACATTCTTATCGGTTGAGCGGCCTGCCGGCTCTCTGCCCGGCCGCCGGGGAGACGCCATGATTCTGGTCCGGGACACTTTCCGTATCCGCTTCGGCAAGATCGACCAGGCTGTCGACCACTTCCGGCGCCTGAGCGAGAAGTTCCCGACGATCTTCCCCGGCCTGGAGGGCACCCGTTTCGAGCTGATGACGGACATCTCCGGCCCGATGTACACGGTCTACGATTATTCGATCTTCCCGTCCATCCAGGCCTGGGAGGACGGCCTGCAGGTCCTCTTTGCCAGCGCGGGGTTTCAGGACTGGTTCAAGGACTGGAAGCAGTATGTCGAGGACGGCAGCCGCGAGTTCTTCCACATCGAGAGGGACAATGAGGGTTGGTCCAGTCCCGGGGCGCTGATCGTGCGCAGCTGCTTCCGGGCCCTGGAGTGGCGGGTGCATGACGCCGTGGCGCTGCTGACCGACCACGGCGCCCTGCTGGCCGACGCGGGCGTGGCCGTCCGGCACCGCGTCCTGACCGACGCCAGCGGGCGGATGTTCAACGTCGTGCAGGAGGTCGAGACCACCGACCTGGGCACCTGGGAGGAGCATCGGCGGACGATGTTCAGCAATCCGACGTTCCAGTCCTGGTTCCGCCGCCTGCTGACCTGCGTCTCGAGCGGAACGAACGAGTTCTACACCCTCGCGGCGATGTCGTCGATCAAGGCCAAGGGCGGTTAGGGCGACCCTGCCCACGTCACGTCCGCGCCGGCGGGGGGATCCGGGGCGCGCAGGACCTCCCGGGCATCCACCGGCCGAGACTCACCCTCCGGCCAGGGGTGGAAAGACGTCCACCTCATCGCCATCGCACAGGGTCGTTTCGAGGCCGGTCCGTGTGTGGGTGTAGTGCCGGCCGTTGACCAGAACGGCCACGCCGCGGCGCAGGCCGTCCGAGGGGGCATACACCTGCGCGGCCACGGAATCCAGCTGGCCCGCCAGCCGCTCGAACAGCGTTCGCAGCGTGGCGCCGTCCTCCAGGTCGACCTCCCGCGTGCCGACAGCCTCTCGGAAGGTCAGGAACCCGCGTACCCGCACGTGCACTGGCACGGCCTGTGGGCCGGCGGAGGCTAGCCGCCCAGGCGGGCGCGCATCGCCCGCAGCTCGCCGCGCAGCTGTTCGAGCTCCTGCGGGGCGAGATCATCGGCGAAACGCACCTCGACCTGTGTCAGCGCGTCGATGAAGATCGGGGCATAGGGCGCCAGGCCGATCACTCCGGTCTTGCTGCCCTGCTCGAGGGTGATCTTCCCCAGCATGAAGTCGGTCAGGAACTTGTTCTCCTTGCGCAGGATCTTCTTCCACTCCTGCGGCGTGGCCGACATGATGAACTCGGCCGTCGCCTTGGCCTCGGCCTCCCCGAAGAAGCGCAGTTCGTGCAGGACGCCCTTCTCCACGATCGCGCCGAAGAGCAGGTCCTGCTCGATGCCCCAGGCCGCATCGGCCTTGATCCGGTAGAAGATGCGCGTGGTCACCTTGCGCAGGTCCTCCTGGATCTTGGGGGAGGCGCGGTACACCTTGGCGCTTTCCTCCAGCCATTCCTCACTCGGGTAGCGGACAGCTGCCATACAGTCCTCCCGTGCACTCGGACTTGCGGAAGCGGCGTCCCCGGCCGATGGGCGGCGCCCGCGGACAGGGATGGAACCGGCGGCCTCAGCCGCGGACCTTCATCCGGGCGATGGCCTCGTCGCGCAGCGCTTTCTTGAAGACCTTCTCGGTGACCGTCAGCGGCAGATCGTCGCGGAACTCAACTACTTTGGGCACGGCGTACGGCGGCAGCCGTTCCCGGCAGAAAGCCTGGATCTCTTCCACGGTCACCGTTCGGCTGTGCTCGCGCTTCAACTGTATCACCGCCATAACCCGCTCGCTGCCCGGCATGTCCGCGTCCGGGATCCCAAACGCCGCGGCCATCAAGACGCCCGGATGCCTGAACAGCACCTCGTCTACCTCGGTGGTGTAGACCTTCAGCCCGGAGACGTTGACCATGTCCTTGATGCGGTCGACGACCTGGAAGTAGCCGTCGGCGTCCATGACGGCGATGTCCCCCGTGTGCAACCAGCCCTCGTCTGTCAGGCCGGCGCCGGGCGTCGGCCAGTAGCCTTTCATCAGCTGCGGTCCGCGCACCACGAGCTCGCCCGGCTCCCCGACAGCCACCTCCTGCCCGGAGCCCGGATCCACCAGGCGGCACTCGGTGTCGGGCGTGGGCACCCCGATGCCGATCTTTTCCTTGGCGGCGAATCCGGTGATGCGCGAGAAGGCCGTCAGGTTGATGTGGGTCGTGGTGGCCGTCTCGGTCAGCCCGTAACCCTCCGAGATCGACATCCCGGTCTTGCCCTTGACAGCCTGGACCACCTCCTGGGGCAGCGGGGCCGAGCCGCTGAAGAGCATCGTGTTCGAGCGCTTCAGGTCGGCGTCCGCCAGGCGCATGAACTGCGTCGGCACGCCCGGGACGAGGAACGGCCGGTGCTCGACGATGCAGGCGGCCATAGCCTGCGTGTCGCGCGGATCGGGCAGCAAGATCAGCCGCAGCCCGAGCGCCACAGCCGATTGCTGGATGTAGCCGCCGTAAGCGTGGAACAAGGGAATCGAGACCAGGACCGACGCTTTGCCGCGCACGCCGGGCAGCAGGGCCTTCATGAACCAGGGCAGCCCTTGCAGAACGACCGCATGGCGGTTGAAGTGCGTGAGCATGACGCCTTTGGGCACGCCCGTCGCACCACCGGTGAAGGCCAGCTCACACAGATCTTGCCGGGGATCGATGATCACGGATGGCGGGTCCGCCGGTCCATCATTCACAAGCGCCCGCAGGTCGAACACCCCGGCCGGCAGGTGACCGGCCGGCTCGATATCGTACCCGGCTGTGGAGGCGACAATGACGGCTTCGATGTTCGACCTGCCGCGCAGCGCCAGCGCCCGCTCGAGATGTTCCTGCCGGCAGATGATGACCCGACTGCCGGATTCGCCCACCTCGTGCAGCAGGCCCTCGTCGCTGCGCAGGACGCTGGTGGGGACGACGACCGCGCCGGCGCGCAGGACGGCCCAGTAGCTGACAACGTAGTCGAGGCAGTTGCCCAGGAACAGGCAGACCCGATCGCCCTTGTGCACACCCAGGCGCGTCAGGGAAGTCGCCAACCGATCGACCTGCCGTTTGAGCTCGGGGTATTTGAGCGCCCGGCCCTCGAAGAGGACGGCCGTCTGAGCGGGGTAGTTCTGCGCGGCCGCATCCAGAAGGGAGAAGAGCGGCTGTTCCGGATAGGGGGCCAGGCTGGTCTCGAGCTTGTACGGGCCGAGTTGATAGCTCTTCAGCCAGGGTCTGTCGCTGTAGACCATGCGCCTCCCTCGCCGGAGTTACTGCGCCAGGGCGGGCGCCAGATCGGCCAGACCCAATTCGGCCAGCTTGGCCGGGGTGGGCAGGCCGCTGGCCGGATCCCAGCCGCGCCGGGCGTAGTAGGCGTCCTTCATCGACTCAAGCGTGGTCCGGTCGATGACCATGCCGGCTGCCGGCCCGCCCGGCAGCGGTTCCTCCATCAGGCGGGCAGGCAGGACGTCGTGCTCGCGCCGCGCGCCCTCGCGTGCGCAGCACAGACGCATCAGCGTGTAGATGCGATCGCCGCTCTGGCGGAACTCCTCGACGGTGAAATCCCATCCCGTGGCGGCGGAGACCAGCTCGGTCAGATCGCCGGCGGTCAGCAGGACGCCCATGAACTTGCAGCCTCCCAGGCTGTCGAGAACCGTCAGGGCGTTCTCCATGTCCACCAGCACCCGGGCCTCGTCCGGGTTGGCCACGAAGGGATCGCGGATGCTCGATTCGTCGACGATCAGGAAAGGGATATCGATGAAGGTCGGACCCTGGATGTAGCCGGTCATGTGGTCGCCGCCGCGGTTGGCGGTGACGTAGCCCAGACCGGTGATCTTGGCGGCGCGCGGGTCGTAGGCCGGCAGCTCCAGCCCTTTGACATGCATGGCGAAGCGCTCGCTGCCCTGCCCGAGCCTCTCGGCCATACCGCGCGTGCCCTCGGCCAGCAGATCACCGAGGCCGTCTCGCCGGGCGATCTTTTCGACCAGCTCGACGATGACATCGGCGTCGCCGAAGCGGATCTCCCGGCCGCCGGTCTGCTCGGGCGTGAGGATGCCGCGCTCGAAGCACTCCATGGCAAAGGCGACGGTCGCGCCGGCGCTGATGGTGTCCAGCCCGAACTCATTGCAGCGGTAATTGGCCATCGTTATGGCGTTGATGTCGGAGACGCCGCACATGGCCCCGAAGGTGTCCATGGTCTCGTACTCCGGCCCCTCGCCCTTGTGTCCCTGCCACTTGCCCGAGCGGATCTCGGTGCCGCGTCCGCAGGCCACTGGGCAGGCGAAGCAGCGCACCCCCTCGACGAGCACTTGATCGGTCATGGCCTGCGCGTTGACCTGCTCGATGCCGTCGAATTGGCCCGCCTGCCAGTTGCGGGTCGGGTAGCCGCCGCGCACGTTGACCATGTCGGCGATCATGTTCGTGCCGAATGTGTCGAAGCCGATCTTGAGCACCGATTCGTCCATGTAGGCGATCTGGCGTTCGACCGCCCGGCGGAAGCGCTCCGCGTCGGCAAACCGAATGGGCGCTTTCCCGCTGCAGGCGACGGCCTTCAGGCGTTTCGAACCCATGACCGCCCCCAGACCGCAGCGCCCGGCGGCGCGGTGTTTGTTGTTCATGATCCCGGCGAAGCGAACCCGGTTCTCTCCGCCCGGGCCGATGCAGGCGACCGTCAGCGGCCGACCGGCCTCGGCCACCAGGGCGTCTTCCGTGTCGGGGACGTTCTTGCCCCATAGGGCCCCGGCCTCGCGCAGCTCCGCCCGGCCCTCGTGCACGCTCAGGTAGACGGGGGCGGCGGCGGCCCCCTCGAAGATGATCCCGTCGAACCCGGCCCACTTGAGCGCCGGCCCGAACGTGCCGCCGGAGTTGGCCATCCCCCACAGTCCGGTCTGCGGCGACTTGGCCACGACCGAGTAGCGTGAGGCGCTGGCCGAGGGCGTCGCAGTCAGCGGACCGGTCATGAAGATCAAGCGGTTCTCCGGGCCGAGAGGATCGGCGCCGGCCGGCGTCTCCTCCAGCCAGTAACGCGTCGCCAGTCCCGACCCCCCGACGAACTGGCGCGCCCAGTCGAGCCGGGTCTCTTCTTGGGTGACGCGGCCGTGCGTGAGATCGACGCGCAAGAGATTCCCAGTGAAAGCGAAGGTCATGTCAACCTCCTGGACCATCGCAGCCCCACGCCGCAGTGTGCACAGCGGCACGTCCGCAGGGGAGTGTTTCTCCCGCGCCTGGGGCAAGCCCGGGTACCAGCCGGCGGGCGGGGAACCGACTCAGACGAGCGCAGCCTGGAAAGGCAAACCGGAAGGAGCCCCCGAGCCCACCCCTGGTACGACGCGGCGCACCTGCGGCGCCGCCGCCTTTCATTATGGGCTAGATACGGGCCCGGGGCAACATGCAAACCGGCGAAGACCCGCGCCGAGGCGATCGCGGAGAGACCGCCGACCACGACCGGCGAGGGGGAAGACGAAACGCCCGGCTGACCTCAGGCCGGGCGCTGGAGTCCCTGAGACAACACTATCAGTTGACGGACTCGTGCCGCCCCGGTGGGCCGCCGGGCAGATTGTTGAGGATGTGGTTGCGCAGTTCCTGGAAGGTGAACGGCTTGGCCAGGAAACCATTCGCCCCGGCCTCCATGGCTGCCTTGCGGTCATCGGGCGTGGACTTGGCGCTGACGATGTGAATGGGAATCCGCTCCTGCTCGGAGTGCTCCCGCAACCAGCGCAATAGCGTCAGCCCGTCGATCTCGGGCATCATGACATCCAGAAGGATCATGCTCGGATGAACCTGCTGGTACAGGAGCAGGGCATCGGTGGCGTTGCTGGCGATCAGGACCTCGATCCCATACGGCTTGAGCGCCGCCTGGATCACCCGGGCGTAGGCCACCTCGTCGTCAATCAGCAGAATCACCGGCTTGCCCATGGACTGTTCCTTGGGAGGGTTGGCGCCATCCCTCCCTGCCCGCAGAACGTATTATAGGCTACCGCCGTTTCCCTGGGGAGATAGCCTATTCGTCCTAACCCACCCCGCCGCCGGCCCGTGGAGGCGCCGAGCGGACGGAGAAGCCAGCCGAGGTGCCGCTGCCCTGAGTCGGGTCGTCGCACCGCCTCCCTCGAGTTTCCCGGCTGCCCTCCTGGTTCCTGCTAGAATCCCTCGGGTTCTGAGCGAGGGAGGCTCCCACGGTCATGCTCCGCCGCCCTGTTCATCTGGCCCTGGCATTCATGGGCATCGTGCTTGTGGGTGTCGCGCTGACGGCCCACCTGACCGGGCTGGATCCGGAGGGCAACTGGGGCCCGGCGCGCCGCCAGGTGCTCGGCGCCGGACTCGTCGCGCTGGGGGCGGCGGCCGCGGTCTGGCTGCAGCCGGCGTTGCGGCAGGCGGTCGGGAGAGGGCTGGCCGGCCTGCGGGCGATCGCTCGCCGCGTTTCCCAATCGCGAGGGGGGAGGCCCATCCTCGATCCCTTGAGGCGCGTTCATCAGCGGTCGGTGGGCCTTGCGGTCCGGATGCGCGGCGCGCTCGCCGGCTCGGCGATCGGGCGCTGGGCCGCCGCCCGGCCGGGACGGCCGGCGCAGCTGGCAGCCGGCCTGGTTTTTTGCCTGGCCATCCCGGTCGCACTCTGGTTCGTCAGCGTCGGCTTCTGGTCCCACTGGCCGGCGACAGGTCACTACTACAACGATCTGGCCGACGCCTTCCGAAGCGGGCAGCTTCATCTACTCGAGACACCCGATCCTGCACTGCTGGCGCTCCCCGACCCCTATGAATTCGCTCAGCGCCAGCACATCGCCGCACCCTGGGATGTCGTCCTGTACAACGGCCAGTTCTACCTGTATTGGGGGCCGGTGCCAGCCCTGCTGCTGGCCGCCTGGAAGACCTTCTCGCCGGGGATCGTCGGCGACAATGTCCTGGTCTTCGCGTTCGTGCTCGGCACGGCGCTGTTCACCCTCCTGACGCTGGCAGAGCTGTGGACCGCGCGCTTCCGGGGGCTGACGGCCTGGGCCCTCTTCCCGGCCCTCCTGGTGGCCGCCTTCGCCCACCCGCTGCCCTGGCTTCTCAATCGACCGGCCGTGTACGAAGCCTCGATCGCCGCCGGACAATCCTTCCTGATGGCCGGATTGTTCCTTGCCTCGCCGACCCTGCTCCGCGGCTAGGTGCGTGGATGGCGCCTGGCCCTGGCCGGCATGTGCTGGGCGTGCGCGATCGGCTCCCGAGCGACTCTGGCTCCCGCCACGATCCTTTGGGGCTGCCTTACCGCAGGGGCTTCGATCCGGCGCGGACAGGGAACCGCCCGCGGCGGAGGCTTTCTGGTTGCCGCGCTGGTCGTGGTGCCAATTCTCATGGGATGCCTGGCGCTGGGCTGGTACAACGCGGAACGCTTCGGCTCGCCGCTCGAGTTCGGCCATCGCAATTAGTTGACCGGAATGAACTTGAACCTCCACAAGGAACTGGTGTTCGCCATCTGGAACCTCCCCGTCAACTTGTACAATTACCTGCTGCGTCCCCTCCGAACGTTGAGTGTCTTCCCGTTCCTCAAGCCCAACTGGGGAACCACGGCCGGCCCATTGCTGACGTGGCTCGGCCTTCGCCTCCCGGCCGTGGCCTTCCTGAACCCGCGGCTGTACTACGCCGAGCAGGTGACCGGGCTGGTGTATACGCTGCCCTTCGCGGCCTTTGCCCTGGTCGCCTCGGTGCTGGCGCTGCGGCGGTCGGCGCCCGCTGATCGGGAATCAGCCCCTGCCGCGGAAGTGAGCCAGGCCGCGCGCCCGTCCGCCCGGGCGATCGTCATCGCCCTCATGCTTGGCTCGCTGCTGACGTTCTTCCCGATCTTGCTGTTCGTCGTCGCCACGACACGCTACCTGGCGGACGTCGTCCCGACGTTGGCGATTCTCGCCTCGCTGGACGCCTGGCAGTGGGTCGACCTTCGGCAGCGGTCGGGGGATTCGGTCCGCTGGCTGCTGTTCCTGATTTGGCTGGCCGCGCTTGCTTCCGTAGGGGTCAGCCTGCTGGCGGCCGTCACCGGCTACGACATGCGCTTCGAACACCTGAATCCCGAGCTCTTCGATCGGATCGTGCGCTTCTTCGCCTGGTAACCCAATGCTGACCGAGGTCGCCCTTCGGGCGTGAGGTCCAGCCGAGGAACCGCCGCGCGCGGGGTTCACTACAATTCGCTAGAACAATCTCAGCTGCCCCTCCCGCTGTCCGGCCCTCCAGCGTTCCAATAGATCGCAGCCGAATGCATCCGCCTGCCATTCGACGTTGCGGCCGCGGATCTGACGCGTCTTGCGCAGGAAGTGGAAAGCCTCGTGACCGATGATCCAGACGATAGCCTCATCCTGGTCCTGGATCGGAACGTTGCGGTAGACGGTCAGCCATTCGCGCCCGCCTTCCGCCTCCCAGTGCTGCGCCACCCGCGCGCCCTTCGGTTTCGACTCCCACGATCCGTCCGGCTGCCGATAGACCGGTTTGAGGTAGGTGCGCTGCTTCATCGGATACGGCCCCGGCACCTGGCAGCTGATTCGAAAGCCCTTGCCCTCATCCGGAAACCAGCAGCGTCCGTAGACTCCCTCGTATTGACCTCGCCCGTTGTCGATCCGCACCCAATCCAGCTGCCCGAGGTCGAAGGCCTCCAGCCAGGCCTTGCCCCACGGAATAGCGGCCCGCTGGCGAAGTTCAGAATCCACAATCCATCGAGTCATTGCCCTACCGGTCCCCTCACCGATTCACACTCGGGCCAACCCACCCCCCTGGCCGCCTTCTCGGTCTCAAGGGTCTGAGCGCCCCGGATGCCCGCCCGGTCCCTGCCCGGGACCGGCCGCCGCGCGGACCTCAACTCCCATGCGTTGCAGGTCGGTGAGCAGCCGATCGGGATCGGCCAGCAGCGCTTGGAGGTGCAGACCCGGTCGGCGCGCCGAGCCGTCCAGGATCTGCAGCAGGCAGGCGACCATCGGGGCCGCGGTGAGCACATACCCGTCCGGATGGTACACGGCGACGGTCAGGTGCTGTTGCTGGCCAGCACTTACCCCCTGAGCCTCCATCTGGAGCAATGTGCCGTAGGGAGGTCGCGTGAACCGCTTCAATCCCCAAAGCAACATCCGGCCGACCGGCCGCAGGCCGCGATGCGGGGACACCTTCAGCCAGCCCATCGCCACCGGCAAGATCAGCCAGTCGACCACCCAGTTGAAACCACCCACAAAGAACCCGGTCTCTTGAAGCCCGGGGACCATTTCGGGCAACGGGCGAAGCTCCTCCAGGAACATCGGCATCGTGTAGCGCCGCCCGAACCCATGGCCAAAGTTCATGTACACGGGCCGGAAGCTCTCCAGCCAGCCCATCTTCACCCAGCGACCGTCCTTGAAGTGCAGCGCCTGGTAGTCGAGGAACTCCTCGACAAGCTCCGCGAGCGTATCGGGCGAGAACTCCAATCCGGACCAGTCGACCTGAATGACGCTGCCGACGCGGGCGGACAGTAGCCGGTCGAAGCGCCGGGCGGCGTATCGCACCAGGGCAGCCGGCAGCCCCGGATGAAAGCCGGCGTCGGTGATGAAGCAGCGGCCGGCCGCCTCGATCTGGGGGCGCATCTCCTCCAGCGCGGCCAACTTGCGCCTCGAGAACTGCGGATCCATGTAGTCGATGCCCGCCTCGAGCGCGGCCGCGGCCACAATCTTCACGTGGGCTGAACTGCTCGAGGCGACGACCACCAGATCCGCCCCGGCAAAGAGCGCCGCCAGACTCCCCGCCTGGCCGGCATCCGCCCGCGCACTGCGCACGCGCGTGCCCGGAAAGCGCCCATTCCACCCCGCCGCGGCCCGGGCGGCCTTGTCCGCGTCGCGCCCGGCCAGGACCACCTGCGCATCGGTGTGCTCGAGCAGCAGGCGGACGACCTCGCGACCGGTGTTGCCGTAGCCCCCCAGGATGACGATCGTCGTCATGGACACCTCCGTCGGCCGCCGTGCAACAGCGGGCCACATCGTATCCCATTCCGAACACCCAGCCAACACCAGCCCCGGGGCCGATCGTCGAGTGCCCTGGACGCGGAATCGATCATCAAGCCGCAAGCCGGGCCTGGCCATTCGATCCGACGGAAGCCGCAAACAGGGATGGGACTACGGCCAGGGGATGGGAACGGAGTTGGTGTAGCCGTGCTTCTCGACGGTATACAGCCGGCCGTTGGAGGGCTGTGAGCACCCCGGCTGGTCGGTGAACGTGGCCGAGGTGCCGTCGATGGCGACGGCCGTCCACAGATAGGCGCCGTTCTGGCAGACGTAGGCCTCGATCATGTAGCCCCGGTAATCGTCCTCGGTCATCCATACCGGCTCCCAGGACACGAAGACCTGGTCTCCCTGCCGGGCGGCGCGCACACCGGTCGGCGGCCCGTAGAGCGTCGATTGCGGCAGGCGTGTCTGCGCCACGGCCACGGTGCGCACATCGCCGTCGACCTGGGTGACCGAGGCAGCGATCCAGCAGTGGCGCGGCTCGCCGTCGAACAGCACCCACAACCAGGTGTTGAAATCGTTGCGGCCGTGCACCTCGGCGTGCTGTCCCTGATAGACCGTGAACGCATGCAGGTAGGCCGTCCCAGGGCCGAAACGGCAGTGCGCCTGCTCGACGGACACGGTGATGTCGGGGAAGTCGAAGGTCGGCGTCGGCGTGAGCGTCGGCGTCGGCGTCATGGTCGGCGTAAGGGTCGGTGTGGGGGTGAGCGTCGGTGTAGGGGTGCGCGTCGGCGTGGGGGTCTCCGTCGGCGTCGGAGTCACCGTCGGCGTGTAGGTCGGCGTCGGCGTCGGCGTGGCGAACCACGCGGCGACGCCGGCACAGCCGCTCGACAGGGCGGCCAGCCCCAGGATCAGGGCCGCGTGCCAGAGTGTGATCCATCGCCGGTCACGTCGCATCGTCTCATCCAGGCAGGCCGGATGCCCCGGCCCGGGGGATACGACCGCATTCTAGCCCGGCCTTCGGCACCCCGGCAATGAGCCATTGGGACTGCCCAGCCGCTTTGCATGGAAGCCTTAAGGCGGGCGCGCCGCGCACCGTCCCGCGCCGGTGGATTCGGCACGCTCGTCCACCCGCCCGGGCGGCTATTGCCGCGCAGGCAAAGACCTTCCTCCGCCAGCCGGTCCGGATGCGGGCCGACCGCCAACACGCCATCCTTACGCTCCAAAAGGTCCCTCGCCCCTCGAATATAATGAGTCTGACCAACACGCTCGACTGGGGCCCCGGATGCTCAACGAAGCCACCGTTGTCGACAGGACCCGCTTTTCCCCCGATCGCCTCGATCGCGTTCGCCGGCGGCTGTTGTCGGCTGTCCCTGAAATCTGTGCCGAGCGGGCAGTCCTGATCACCGAGTCCTACCGCCAGACCGAAGGCCTGCCGATGGTTCTGCGGCGGGCCCTGGCCCTGCAGAAGGTCCTCGGCGAGATGGCGATCGAGATCGAGCCCGAGCAATGGATCGTCGGCAACCAGGCCAGCCGGCTTCGCGCCGCCCCGATCTTTCCGGAGTACTCCTTCGAGTGGGTGATCGAGGAGCTGGACAGCTTCTCCTCCCGCCCCGGCGACGTATTCGCCATTCGCTCGGAGACGAAGTCCAGCCTGCGCGGCCTGCGCGTAGCCTGGCGCGGCAGAACCCACCAAGACCAGGTCCAGCGCTCGATGACCGAGGCCAACCGCCAGGCCGAGGCGCAGAACGTCATCCACCGCGGCGGGATCAGCATGTCCGGCGACGGTCACATCATCCCCAACCACGAGAAGATCCTGACCGTCGGCTATGGTGGGTTGATGGCCGAAGGCCGCCGACGACTGGCGGAGCTCGAGCCTGGAGATCCACGCCGTGACTTCTATCTGGCCAGCCTGATCGCACTCCAGGCGGCCATCGACTTCGCCGGGCGCTACGCCGCGCTGGCCGAGAGCCTGGCCGCGTCGGAAGCCGACCCGGCCCGTGCCGCCGAGCTGCGGGCCATCGCCCGGATGTGCGCGCGCGTCCCCGCCGAACCGCCCCGCTCCTTCCACGAAGCCCTGCAGGTGGTCTATTTCACCCACCTGATCATGATGATCGAGAGCAACGGCCACTCCTTCTCTTTCGGGCGCTTCGACCAGTACATGCGCCCGCTCTACGAGCACGATCTGGCCGCGGGAGTGCTCAGTCGCGATCAGGCGCGTGAGCTGCTGGCGCTGTTCTTCCTCAAGCTCAACACGCTGAACAAGGTCCGCCCCTGGGATCACACCGAGTTCGGTGTCGGCTACCCGCTCTATTCGAATCTGATGGTCGGCGGGATGCGGCCGGACGGCAGCGACGGAACGAACGATCTCTCGTACCTGTGCATCGAGGCCGTCGACCGGGTTCGCATGCCCGAGCCGAACTTCTCCGTCCGCTACGGACGCGGCTCACCCCGCCGCCTGCTGGAGGAATCCGCCCGCCTGATCCGCAAGGGCTTCGGCATGCCGTCGCTCTTCGTGGACGAGACGGTCATCCCGGCTCTGTGCTCGATCGGGCTCCCCGAAGGAATAGCCCGCGATTATGCCTCGATCGGCTGCGTCGAGGTGGGCATCCCCGGCAAATGGACGCACCGGGCGACGGGGATGACCTACATCAACTTCGGGAAGATCCTGGAACTCGTCCTTCACAATGGTGTCGACCCGAAGTCGGGCATCCAGTTGGTCTCGGTCAACGGCCGTCCGGGCCGCGACGTGGATTTCGGCAGCTACGCGGCGCTGTTCGCCGCCTGGAAGCGCCTGCTCAAGTTCTACACGGACCTGGCCGTCGAGAGCGATCACATCTGCGACCGCTCGCTGAAGGAACACGACAAGGATCCGTTCGCCTCCTCGATGGTCGATCGCTGCCTGGAGATGGGCGCGACGCTGAAAGAAGGCGGCGCGGTCTACGACTTCGTCAGCCACTCCACCGTCGGGCCGACGACGGTCGGCGACTCCCTGGCGGGCATCCGCAAGCTCGTCTTCGACGACCGGCTCGTCTCGTTCAGGGAGCTGCGCCAGGCCCTGGATCAGAACTGGCAGGGCCGGGAGGGCCAGCGATTGCGGCGGATGGCCCGCGCCGCGCCCAAGTTTGGCAATGACGACGACTACGTCGACACCATCGTCGCTTCGGTTTACGAGTCATATCTGGACCTGCTGCCGGCCTACCGCAATGAACGCTACGGGCGCGGCCCGATCGGCGGCGGCTACACCATGTCGACCTCCAACATCTCCTCGAATGTCCCCTATGGGATGGACGTCGGCGCCACGCCCGACGGCCGGCTGGCCGGCGAGCCGCTCAACGAGGGGGCCTCGGCCTGCCGCGGCGCCGACCGCAGCGGCCCTACGGCGGTAGCCAAGTCGGTCTCGAAGCTGCCCAACCAGCGCATGGCCGGTGGTCAGCTCCTGAACATGAAGTGGTCGCCGGGCATTCTGGCCGGCGAGGAGAATCTGGCCAAGTTCGTCGCCTTCCTGGAGGCCTACAGTCGGCTGGGGGGATTCCACGTCCAGTTCAACATCATCGACCGGGCGACCCTGCTCGACGCGAAGGCCCACCCCGAGAACCATACCGACCTGATGGTCCGGGTGGCCGGTTACTGCGCCCTGTTCACCTCGCTGATGCCCGAAGTCCAGGACGACATCCTCGCCAGGACCGAGCACGCCGGCCTCTGATTGTCAGAACCTGCCCGCGAGCTTGGAGCTCGCGGGCAGGTCGCGCGTTCACGTCCCAGCGTCGCGCGTCGCCGCCTCCTGCAGCACCAGGTCGATGAACAGCGCCGCAGACCAGCCGAAGATGGAGGCGGCGCGTGGATCGGATGCGCCGGTCTCCGGATGGTAGTACTCGTACAGGTCATCGCCGCCGGCCAACATCTCCAGCGTCCGGCGCCGAAGCTCCGCGGCCACATCCGGGCGGCCGCAGCGCCTCAGGCCATCAATCAGCAGATAGTTGACGTTGACCCATGTGGGCCCGCGCCACATCTGCTGCGGATCGTAATTCGGGTCGTCCAGCGCCACGGTCGGAACCGGGAAGCGCGGCCAGAACTCGGCACTGTTCGTCAGATGCCGCACCAGCCGTTCCGTGATATCGCCCGGCAGCCGCCCGGTCAGCAGCGGGAACAGGCTGAACGGCGTTCGCACTCGGATCGGCTCTCCGCCGCGGCGGGCCCAGAACAGGCCGGCCTGGTCATCCCACATCAGGCGTAGCATGCGTCCGGCGGTCCGGTCGGCGGCGCTCATCCAGCGTGCCGCATCCTCTTCCAGACCAAGCACGGCGGCGATCCGCCCGAGGGCTTCCTGCTGCAGACACAGATACGTGTTCAAGTCCGGCGCGCAGACGGGCATGCCCTCATCCCAGAGCGGGCTGTCGTCCAGCCCGGACGAGAACGGATGCTGGTACTCGCACAGCCCGTCCCCGTCGAGGTCGTTCTTCTCGAACCACCAGGTGTTCCAGCGCACGATCGGCTCATAGATCTCGTCCAGGAATTCGCGGTCGCCGCTGATCTCGTACAGCTTCCAGGCTGCCCACGCCAGCAGCGGCGGCTTGGTCACATCCGCCTCGACCGGGAAGCCCAGGTGCGTGATCGTGCCCTCGTCGTGGACCGCGTCAGGGATCATGCCGTCCGGGCGCTGGTGATCCAGGACGATGCGCAGTTGGTCCTTGGCCAGCGACATGTCCAGGTGCCGGTAGGCCAGCGCATGGAAGTAGGCGTCCCATTGCCAGACCCCGACGTAATGAATCTTGGACGGGGTCATCGCCTCGCGCGTGGTGTAGAAGCGGGTCGAGATCAGCCCGGCGCGCATGATCCACCAGGCGTAATAGTACTGGCGGCGCAGGTCCTCGCCCGGCTCGGGCGCAGCCGCGAACCAGTCATGCCAGCGCCGGGCGGCGGCGCTGAGCGCGGCCGTCGCGTCGGGCATCGACCGGTTGAAGCCCAGCCGCGGGGTGATGTTCAGCAGCACGGATCGGTGGTCGTCCTGCGGCGCCAGGCGCAGCCGCACCCGCCGGGTGCCGTCCGCGGCCGGCTCGACGATGTTTTCGAGGATGGCGGCGTTGGTCGTGTACACCACGCTGCGCCTGACATCGCCGGTCACACGCAGGATCGCGCCGCGGCGGTCGGTCTGCGCTTCCCCGACCCGGGCCAGGAATGACAGTCCGCATGCGGCCGGTGGCAGGGTCAGCAAGAGGCTCTCTGTGTCGACGAAGGCCAGTGTGAAGCGACCGATCGGCGTGTCGCAGTCGAGGCGGTGGGGATAGGTGACCGGCTCGAAGGGCAGGCTGCGCCCCTCCCCATCGGTCAACTGCCACTCATCGACGATCGCCGGCCGCTGCCGGTAGCTGCTCAGTTGGCCATCCACACGGAACCAGCGCTCGGCCAGCCGCACAACCAGGTGCGCGTTGCCGCGGAAGACCATCAGCCGAGAGCCGCGCTCGCTGAAGGGGATGCGCCGCAGGTTGATGCGGTTCCTGAGAAGCTCTAGATAGGGGGAGGCAACAGGGTCGGTCATCTCGTAGCCTCACGCTCCGTCAACACAGCCGGCGACCCTCCCACACAAGCCAGCGCGTCTGCCAGGCGGCCAGCTCAACCCGTGCGGGACTCGGACTGTCGGACCCAAGGAGATCCCGCCAGGGATTCTCCGCGCCCGGCCCGACAGCCGAGGCGTCCAGCTGCACCACCTGCGCCTGCGCCGAGAGGTTGTGCAGACAAATCACCCGCTCCCCGCCCGCGGCCGATTCCCGCACCAAGCCGAACACCCCGCGGCCGCAATCGAGGACCTTCTGGCCGGCGGCCGGGTCGAAGGATGGCGATGAGGCCCGCATGCGCAGGAGCCGCGCCAGCCCCTCAAAAACCCGCGCCCGCCGCGAGCCCGTCGTCTGCAGCGAACGCTCCAACTCACCGCGTCCCAACTTCTCGCGGTTGATCGCCCGGCTCTGCCCGCTGCGCAGCACGCCGGCTTCCCAGCCGCGCGAGCCGAACAGGCTGTGGAAGTAGATGGCCGGCACCCCGGCGAGCGACAGCAACAAGGCATGGGCCGTCAGGAAGCGCTCGACGACGACGGCAAGCGGCTCAGCGCCGTCAGGGTCACACAGCGCGTCAAAGTAGTTGATGTTGAGCTCATACGGGATCTCAGCACCCCCGGGGCCGGCCTTCATCGAAACCCGGCCGCCCCGCGCCACGGTGCGCTGGACCAATCCCTCGATCTCCGCCTCGGGCAGCAGCCCGCGCACCGGGTTGAGCCCGATGCCGTCGTGCGAGGCCAGGAAGTTCATGAAGGCCGTCCCTCCGCCGGGGGCTCGCAGGCCGTCCACCCATGGAGACAGGAACTCGGCCGTCTGGCGGTGTATGGCATGCAGCACGAGCGGCGGCAGGGCGAAGTTGTACACCAGCTGCGCCTCGTTCACACCGTCGCCGAAGTAGGCAACGTTGTCCGCGTGCGGGACATTCGTCTCGGTGACCAGCAGGACGTGCGGGGCGACCGAGTCGAGCGCGGCCCGAAACAGCTGGACAAGCTGATGGGTCTGCGGCAGATGGATGCAGGGCGTGCCGACCTCCTTCCACAGATACGCGACCGCATCCAGGCGCAGGATCTGCGCGCCGCGCCACACACCGTGGAGCAGGATGTCGAGGACCTCGAGGAGCACCTCCGGGTTACGGTAGTTCCAGTCGACCTGGTCGGCACTGAAGGTCGCCCAGACGCGGCGTTCGCCTGAAGCGGTCGGGAAGCGTGTGAGCAGCGGCCGCGCTCGCGGCCGGACGACGAGGCGGAGATCGGGCTCCCCGTCCACCGTCAGGAAGAAGTCGCGGTAGCGCGGCTCGTCCTGCAGGAATCCCTGAAATGCCGGGCTGCGGGCCGAGGCGTGGTTGACCACCGCATCGACCATCAGCCGGAAGCTGGCTCCCACGTCGGCGATGTCCTCCCAGGTGCCTAACGCCGGGTCTACCGCGCGAGGGTCGATGACCGAGAAGCCATCATCGGATGAGGACGGATAGAACGGAAGGAGGTGGATGCCGGTCAGCAATCCGTCCAGGTGCCTGCGGCAGAAGTCCGCCAGCGTCTGCAGCGGGCGGACCCCCGCTTCCTGCACCTGGTCGGGATAGACGATCAGGATCGCATCCCGCTGGCTCAGAGCCTGCAGGTTGCGGCGCGGGATGCGCGACCGCCAATGGTCGAGGAGCGTCTCCAGGCGGGCGAGGAGGCGAGGCGCGGCCTGCTCGCCATACAACCCGCACAACAGCCCGTGAAGCCGAGCTTGATCCCCGGTCATCTTCTCCGCCCGGTCGCCCCCGCTGGCGGCCACTCCGCCTCCACCGGTTCCGCGTTCGCGGGAATATGCAGAGGCGCCTGTCCGATCGAGATCCCCTGCGCCAGGCACAGCAGCGTCGCCAACGACAACCCGTGCGCGACCACGATGACGGTTTCCTGCGCATGGCGCGCGGCGATTTCATTCGCCACCGCCCGCATGCGCGCGGCCACATCGGCCACCGCTTCCCCGCCCGGGATGGGGAACGTCTGCGGCTCCTTCTCTCGCGCCGCCCACTCTCCCGGAAAGCGACGGCGAACCTCCTCGACCAGCAGGCCCTCCCACTGCCCCTGATGGATCTCGCGCAGGCGGCGATCGATGTGGATCGGGACCTTGAGTCTGTCGGCCACGACCGAAGCCGTCTCGAGGGCCCGCTTCAGATCGCTCGAGTAGACCGCCCGGCAGTTGCCCGGCGCCAGCAGCTCGGCTGCCCGGCGTGCCTGCTCCCGCCCGGTTTCGTTCAGAGGTGGGTCAGCCTGTCCCTGCAGCCGGCCGTCGCGATTCCAGTCGGTCATCCCATGGCGGAGCAGGACCAGGCGCGTCATCTTCCGTCCGCGTCCGATGAGGCCCGCGCCTGCCCACCACTCGCCTGGCGTACCTCCTGATACTCCGCCACCTCGATCATCGGCGGCCGCTCGCGCTCGACGATCTCCTCGACCTCCAGGTAGTACCCCCCGGCCTCGTAGCGGATCAACTTCATGCTCTTGTTGACATCCTCCAGGATGGCGGCGCCGTAGCGGCGCTCGATGCGGCGGATCACAGCCTGGATGATGGCGAAGGACATCTTGCTCAGCGCCTCCAGCGGCTGGTTATGATGCACGCGCTCAAGCAGGTCGACCTGGGCGATGGCCGACAGGCCGTAGGCCTCCAGGACGTCGATCAGCAGACCGGTCTCGACGCCGTAGCCGGAACAGAAGGGCAGCCGCTCCAACGCCTGGCGCCGGCCGGCGTACTCGCCGGACAGCGGCTGAATGATGCCCGACAGTTCGGGGTAGAAGAGATTGAGCAGCGGGCGGGCGGTCAGCTCCGTCGCCCGTCCGCCGGCGCCGGCCTGGACGCGGCCGCCCACCCGCAGCGGCCGCCGGTAGAAGCCTTTGACCAGCTGGATGCGCGGCCGCAGCAGGAGCGGTCCGAGGATCCCATACACGAAGCGCGGGTCGATGTTGACGATGTCCGTGTCGATCCAGGCGATGATGTCTCCGCGCGTCACCAGCAGACTCTTCCACAGGGCTTCGCCCTTCCCCGGCCGCGCCCCCAGTCGCGGCAGCAGTTCCTGGTGGACGTAGGCAGGCACGCCCAGGCCGGCGGCGATCTCGCGGGTCCGATCCGAGGAATCCGAATCGACGACAACGATTTCATCCAGCAGCGGGAGGCGCTCGAGCAGCTGCCGCTTGACGGTGCGGATCACTCTGCCGATCGTCTCCTCTTCGTTCAGGGCCGGGAGCGCCAGGCTGATCGTCAGCCCCTGCTCGCGCTTCAGACGCAGCAGCGCCTCCAGGTCCGAGAACTCCGAGGCCGAGTACGTGGTCTCGGCAAACCATTTGTCGACCAGGATCGAGATCGCCTGGTTGGAGACCGCCGCTTCGGAGGCGGGCATCGGCATTCGCCGCCGGGTCTTGACGACGATCACGCCAACCGGGCAGGCGTGCAGCACGCCATCGGCCACCGCGCCGAGCGGGGCGCTGCCCCGCTCGCCGTGTGTGGCTGAACCCATCAAGACCAGATCGTAGCCGGCCGCCTCCTCCAGGATCGCCCCGGCCGGGTCGTCGGTGGCGCGGTAGCGGACCTCAACCTCAGGCATGCGGCGAACCACGCGCTCGATGCTCTGGAACGGCGCTTCGCGTTTCTCGTCTCCGGCGTGGGTTAGGTGCAGAACCGTCAGCTGTTCAGGGCGCAGGCTGAGCCCCAGCCGCAGCGCCAGTTCGGCGTGCGGGCCGCCGCGGACGGGGACAAGCACTTTCCGGACCGTCTCCGGAAAGGGCCCCCGGATCAGCGCCAGATCGCATGGCGGCCGGGCGAGCGCATCCGCCGCCTCGACCCCCAGCGCCTCGAGATGCCCGGGCCAGTTCAGGACAAGCAGATCCGGGTCCTCGGCCTCGACCACCTCCAGGACCTCCGTCCAGGGCATGTGCGAGACCCGCACGCGAGCCCGGATGCGGACCGATTCGCCGGCCAGCGGGCGCAAGGTCCGGCGCAGTTCGGAGGCCTGGCCGGCCCCGGCGCTGAGCGATTCCTCAGGACCGATGCGGATGAAGCCGGCCACGACCGTCTCCCCGCCCAGCGCAGCCGCGACGGCCAGAGCCTCCTTCACCTCGCAGCCGTACGCGGCCGGGATGAGGATGCGCCGCAGGGTGGCGAACAGGGGCCGTTGGCTCATCGCTCGAGGAGCGGCGCCAGGTGGTTTGCGTAGATGGCTGGCCAGGAGAACTCCTTTCTGGCGCGGCGCGCGGCCTGGTAGGCGCGGTCCTGCCCGAGGCAGGCAAGGATCACCTCAGCGACCTGGCTAGGATCGGCGTCCGGGTCGAAGTAGGTTGCCTGCCCGGCGCCGAGATCACGCAATGCGGGGATGTCGCTGCAGAACGCCGGCAGGCGGCTGAGCGCTGCCTCGAGCAACGGAATACCGAAGCCCTCTTCCCGGCTGGGGAGAAGGAGCGCATCGGCCCACCGGTACAGGTCGGCAATGACGGCGTCGGGCAGCTCGTGGTCGACGTGCTCGGCCAGGAAATGCGCCGCCCCGCCCAACATCAGCTCCGCCCGCAGCGCGCGCAGGCCGGCGAAGTACTCCTGATTGGCCGGGTTGTGCGGTCCGGGCGGTCCGGTCACGACGAGCATCGCCGCCGGAGACTTCAGCCGCAGCGCGGCCAGCGCGCGCAGGGCAAGTTCGATGTTCTTGCGCGGCGTGATCCGCACCGGGACGAGGAGCAGCGGATCCGCCTTGTCCAGACCCAGGGCGTGGATCAATCCGCGTGTGCGCTCCTCCAGCTTGTAGAAGTCGCCCGGCGAGACGCCGTTGGGGACGACCGTGATCGCCTCAGGCGGCAGCCCGATCAACGCCGCCAGTTCCGACCGGCGCGGCTCTGAGACGACCACGTGTCGGGCGCCCCAATCCGTTCGCAGGAGGTCCCACGGGTAGCCGGCGTGCAGCTCGGCTCGGTAGCGAGGGGTGGTCCAGGCCAGGTCATGATGCCAGAGGATCAACCGCCCCAGGCGTCCTTCCTGGCTGAGCCTGTGCACGGCCGCGGTGAGCGCCAGGTTCTTGTGCAGTGAGCAAACATTGTGCGCGATCAGGATCGACACGCTGTCCAGGCTGCGGCGCAGCTCGACCAGAATCTCGCCCGTCAATCGCTCGAAGTCCGCCGGCACGCGGCCGGCGTCGAGCTCGGCCTTAGCCGCCAGGACACGCGGGTGCCGTGAGTCGAGCTCCGGCACGACGGTCAACGCGACGGCCAGGTCCCACGCCGCGCCGCGCCCGGCCAGGGCGCGCACGGCATGGCCGGCGCCGGCAATCAGCCGGGCATGCTGGGCCAGGACGCTCTCCACCCCGCCGACGACCGGGGGGACCGAGTAGTGAAGGAGGGCGATGCTGGTTACGCTCATCGTGTAACGATAGCCTGTGAGAATCCCCGGCCTGGCCGGAAGTTGTCAGCAGCCATCAGGCGGGCGCGATCGCGCGGGGCTACGCCGTTGCACAGGAGTTCTCGGATGGAGGCGAAGAACGGCGAAGGCGAGAGTAGGCAAGCCCGGCGCTCGCCCGCCAGGCGTGACCTGTGCAACAAGGTGAACCGCTTCATTGTACCTGCCGACGGAGCGAGTCGCAATTCCACTGCCGCGCCGCCCCGTTATGTCCGTCGGCCGCCGCAGGCCATTCGGCCTGCAATGGCCCCCGCCAGGTAGCGTTCCGCTCGCAGCGCCGGCGGGGTTAGAATGCGGGCATGATGGACCTTCTGCCAGGGCCGCAGGATGCTCTCACCGTGGGGGCGGGCCGAGGCGACGGCGGCCGGCTGCGCCCTCCGCTGCGACGCCGCCTGCTCCGGCATGGGTTCACTGCGTTTGTGCTCGTCAGCGGGACGTTCGTGGCCTTGCCGTGGTTGGCCCCGATCCTGATGCATCTCGGCTGGCAGCGACCCGCCCGGGTGATCTACCTCGTCTACTCCGCCCTGTGCCACCAACTGCCCGAACGCTCCTTCTTCCTGTTTGGGAGTCAGGCCAGCTACTCCCTGGCCGAGATCCGCGCTGCCTGGCGCGACACGCTCGACCCGTGGATCCTGCGGCAGTTCGTCGGCAACGCGGACATGGGCTTCAAGGTCGCCTGGTCCGACCGCATGGTCTCCATGTACACCAGCCTGCCTCTGGCGGCCCTGGCCTGGCGGCCGCTGCGCCGGCGCATCCCCGCCCTGCCCGTTTGGGGATTCGTGCTGCTGGCGCTGCCCATGGCTGTGGATGGGATCACGCACGCATTGAGCGACCTGGCCGGGTTGGGTCAGGGATTCCGAGACAGCAACGCCTGGCTGCTGACCCTCTTCGGTGGCAACCTGCCCGCCTCGTTCTACGCCGGCGACGCGCTCGGTTCCTTCAACTCCTGGATGCGTCTTCTCACCGGTGCCTTATTCGGCCTCGGTGTGGTCTGGGCGGTCTTCCCCCGCCTGCAAGCCGTTCTCACCCCCGCCGGGAGGGACCTTGAGCACTAACACCCCGATCCGCGTCGTGCTAGCCGACGACCACGCCGTCGTACGGACCGGCATCCGCCAGTTCCTGGAGATGGCCGGCGATATCCAGGTCGTGGCCGAGGCCGAGGACGGCCGGCGGGCGGTTCTGGCGCTGCAGCAGCACCGTCCTGACGTCGCTGTTCTCGATATCCAGATGCCGGAGATGACCGGCATCGAGGTCTGCCGCTGGGTGCGCGCCAACCTGCGCGCGACCGGCGTCCTGATCCTGACCGCTTACGACGACGACCCGTATGTGCTGGCGGTGCTCCAGGCCGGCGCCAACGGCTACGTCCTGAAGACAGCCGATGCGGCAGAGATCGTGCAGGCCGTGCGCACCGTCTACGAGGGGAAGTCGGTTCTCGATCCATCCGTCGCCCGGAAAGTGATGGCCCACGTGCGCGGCAGCGCTCAGAGCGGACCGGTGGAGCGGCTGTCCGACCGCGAGCTGGAGGTTCTGGCGTTGGCCGGACGCGGTTTCACCAACAAAGCCATCGCCGTCCAGTTGGGCATCAGCGATCGCACGGTCCAGGGTCACCTGGCCAAGGTCTTCGACAAGCTGCAGGCCGCCAGCCGCACCGAGGCCGTGATGCGCGCCGTCTCCCTCGGGTGGCTGTCGTCCGATCTGGGGGAGCTGGCCGAGGAATGATCCCCCGCCTCGACGGCCTGCGGCTGCAACTGCTCGGTCTGGTCATCCTGCCGTTCAGCGCCCTGCTTCTGGTGGTGGCGCTGGCCGGGACGCACCTGCATCAAGAGGCCATGCGACACATGCTGGCCGAGCGGGATGTCCGCGCCGTCACGCTGGCGGCCGGGACGGTTGGCGAACGCGTGCAACACCGCCGGGAGCTTTTGGCGGGCTTCGTTCAGCGGATGCCAGTCTCTGCCGCCGCCCTGCTGGCGGCCGATCCACCTTCCCAGTTCGATGCCGGCCTGGCGCTCCTGAGCCCCGCCGGACAGGTCATGTCCGCCGATCCCGCCGCGCAGGCCTGGGTTGCTGAGATCCCCGCTTCCTTCCTTGGCCAGGCGCAAGGCGGAGGGAACGCTCTCGCCATCTTGCAGGGCCCGGACGGAGGGACCGTTGTTCTTCAGGCGGCGGCGTCGGCGGGCACGGTGCTGGTTGGCGGCACCCGTGCGGCGACTCTCCTCGAGTCGGCTGCCCCGCCGGTGTCCTCGCCCGACTCCCCACTGACGACGTTCCTGGTCGACGGCACGGGCGCGCTCATCGCCGCCTCCGGGACCACGCCGGGAGTGGCCAGCCTTCTCGACCATCCCGGCGTCCACGAGGCGCTTCAGGGACAGACCGGCTCATCCTACGCGCCCGCCGCGGACGGGGAGCACATCGTCGCTTACGCTCCGGTCCCCGGCACCGGTTGGGCGTTGGTGACGGAGGAGCCCTGGGAGAACGCGCTCAGCCCGCTTCTGAACACGACCCTCCTGGCGCCGCTCGTCCTCGTCCCGGCCCTGGCCGTCACGACCGTCGCGCTGTGGTTCGGCGCCCGCCAAGTCATCGCGCCGCTGCGGCGACTGGAGGTGCAGGCCGGTCAGCTGGAACACAAGGCTGGGTTCGCCCTGGATGCGCCGGTCGGTGGGATCGCCGAGATCCAGCATCTCCAAGCCAGCCTGGCCTCCATGGCCCGCCGCATTCGCGCCGCCCAGCTGACGCTGCGCAGCTACATCGCCGCCATCACCCGCGCTCAGGAGGACGAGCGCCGCCGCCTGGCCCGCGAGCTCCATGACCAGACCATCCAGGACCTGATCGCCCTCGACCAGCGCGTCCAGATCCTGGCCATGGACCTGCGCACGCGGGAGCTGCCCCAAGCGGCACTGGCCGACGAACTCCATCACGAGGCTCAACGCACGATCGAAGAGGTGCGCCGGCTGACCCGCGCGCTGCGCCCGATCTACCTGGAGGACCTCGGCCTGGTCCCGGCGCTGGAAATGCTCACCCGCGATCTGCAAGCCGACCTCGGGATCCCGATCGCGATTCGAACGACCGGCGCGCCTCGCCGGCTCCCGGCCGAGACCGAGCTGGCCCTGTACCGTATCGCCCAGGAGGCGCTGAACAACGTCGGCAAGCATGCCCAGGCGAGGCGCGCCTGGCTGGAGCTGGCGTTCTCTGAGGATGGGCTATCGATGGCCATCGGGGACGACGGCGTCGGCTTCTCTCCGACGGACGCCGCCAAGGACCCGGCCAGCCAGGGGCATTTCGGCCTGATCGGGATGCGTGAGCGCGCCGATCTGATCCAGGCTCAACTGGAGATCGCCTCCAAGCCCGGACACGGGACCCAGATCACCGTCCGGCTTTCCGTCCCGTCCGCTCCCGCGGTGTAGCCGTTTCTCTGGCCTCCGCACTCGAGCCCATTCGAGGAGTGATCTCTGAGCCGATGAACGCGTGTGGGGCGCACCGAAGTGCGCCCCACACATTCCACACCCGGATAGACTCCGGATCGGACGTTCTCCGCCGCCTTACTCGCTCATCTCGATGAACGCTCCGTGCCAGGTGTGGACCCACACCTGCCCGGTGGTTGCGTTGACGCTGAGCATTCCCAGGATCTGGCCGTCCTTTAGCGTATGGATGGTGAAATAGCCGGGGAATGGATCGGCCTCGTCGGACGTCTCGACCCCCGGGAGGTATTCGGCCAGGTAAGCCTGCGCGATCTCGAGCGCCTCCGTCTCCGTCAAACCCTCGCCGGTCGGATTGGCCGCGCCGGCTCCCTGGAGCCAGCCGCCCATCATGCCGCCCCCCATTCCGCCGTTGCCGCGGCCGCCCATCATCCCATAGCCGCGACCGCCCATCATGCCGTATTCGGTGTTCCACATCATGGACGGCCCGTATTCCAGGGACACCGCGCGGCTGACGGGGTCGATCAGGACCTCGAAGGCGCCGCTCTCACTGGCGGTGTTCATCACCTCGGTGTAGGCGTGGTTGTCGAAGATCATGATCTCGCCGACGGCCAGCTCGGGATCGCCCAGACGCGCCAGGTAAGCGTCCACCGCCTGGCGGGCCTGGTCAATCGATAGTGGCTCGGCGGAGGTCGCTCCCCAGCCGTACCGCCCACCCATCATCCCCGGCCCCATCATGCCCGGGCCGCTCATCATCGGCCACAGCTGCCCGGAGCCAAAGGCCCAAGCCGCGCTCGCCCGGCCGATCCAGAACCCGCCAGCCAGCAGCCCGGCGCCCAGGAGCATGGCCAGCACAACCAGCGCAATCGTTCTTCCTTTCATCACCGTCTCCTTTTCGACACTTGTCCGGCCGGTGCCGCGCCTCCACGGCTCCCGGCAACTACGTCCGCTTCCCGCCCCGCACAGCCCAGACCATCAATGCTGCGACGGCCCCGATCAGCAGCAACGGGAGGGAGAAGAGGGCCAGCATCAGCAGAAACCCGAGCAACATCATCCATACCCCGCCGAACATCATCGTCCTACCTCCTGGCATCCTGCAGCCTGCTCAACCGTACTGCGCCGATATGAAGATCCGGTGAAGACGGGGCGCAGGTCCATTCACAATCGGTCGCACAAGCAGGCACATTGGCCTGTGCGCGGCTCGCACCAGCGTGTCTTCCCCTCGTCCCGACGCTTCGGCAGCGGCTACGGAACCCAATTCGACAGCACCGTCAGCGTGCGCTCCGGCTCGGACGGGTCGTTGGTGATCAGGTGCACACGAAAGTCATGCAGCCCACCCATGTCGCCATGCATCATGAATTCCATCGACAGAGTCGTCACCTGGCCGGGCTCCAAGACCATCGAACCGATGGTCGGGACCGGCGGTCAACACCCCTCGACGACTTCGATGTATGGCGCCTGCGTGAGCTCGAGCGGCTCATCCCCGACGTTGGCCAGCTGGAAGCGGACGGCGACAGTCCTTCCCAGCGGCACGTCCCCCAGATCCACAGACGCCGGGTCCGCCTGCAGGCTCGGTGCACCCTGCACTTGGAGGGGGACCTGCGACGTACGCGGCCGGGCCAAAAGGAACCCGGCCAGCAACAGCCCTGCGCCGGCCAGCGCCGCCACCAGCGGCCTGCGGCGGCTCGCGTTCCGATGTCTTCGCTTCTCCCGAGTAGACGTCATGGTTCGTCTCCGAAATCGAAGTGGAATGTCCACAAGTAGCCGACCAGCGCCCAGATCTCGTCGTCGCGCAGGATGGGGCCGAAGTACGGCATCCCGGTCCCCATGCCTCCGCGCAGGATCTTTCCGTGGAGCAGGGCCGGGCTCGCCCCCAGCGCAGTCTGTGGGTCGGTGAAGTCCGCCGGCGAGTTCGCATGTCCGGGCTGCGCGGCCGCGGCCTGAAGCGATTCCGCCATCACCCCGTCGCCCGCTCCGTCCTCTCCATGGCAGGCGGCGCAGTTGGCGGCGTACAGCTCTGCCCCCTGGGTCAGCGCCGAGGCCGTCGTTTCCTGGCGGTACAGGGATGCGACGACATCCCAGACCTCTGCGTCGCTCCGGCCGGCCAACACGACGCTCGCACGCAACGCAAGAAACGCCTCGGCCGGGCTGGTCGCCAATGGATCCAACGCGGGCATGGCTCCCTGCAACCGGCGCTCCACTTCCGCGCCGCGTGCGGCCGAGGGGCGAACCTCCGGCAGGGATTCGGCGAGGTGCGGAGCGTCGATGTCGATCCCCAGTCGCACATAGAGCGGGGGCTCGAGGGACGCCACCGGGGGCGCCCCTCCGCCGACCTCAATCGTGCCGCGCATCCGCCAGTGGCCGGCGCCACACCAGCGAGTGCAGTAGAAGGTGTACGTGCCCGGCGTCTCGAAGGTCAACTCCACCTCAGTCGTCTGCCCGGGCATGACGTCCACCGGCGGATCCCCGCGCCGGCCGACGGCGAACCCGTGGACGACGTCGTCGGAAGTGAGTCGCAGGCGCAACGGCACGCCGACCGAGGTGCGCAGCGTATCCGGCGTCCAGCCCCCCTCTTCCGCCATGCGCCCGTGGACTTCAATGACCCCCGAGTGTCGATCCTGCCAACGCCACGCCAGCGCACTGAGCGGCAGGCCGACGGCCAATCCGATCAGGAAGAGGCTCAGGCGCCGCGCCCCGCTCATCCGACCAGCAGCCACAGCAGCCCGACCGTCATCAAGACGCACCAGCCAACGACCGGCCATGCGATCCGCTCGTCACCATTCAGGGCGCGCCCCATCCGGACGGCTACCCACGCGCTCCAACCCAGGCCGCCCAGCAGGAGCATCGCCTGCACGCCGGGAACAGCCGAAGATAGATACGGTGTCCACGCCACGCCCGCGGTCCCCAAGAGATCCCATCCCCAGCCCATCGGATCCGAGAGCGCCGGCCAGAGGTAGGACAGGTTCACGAGGGCGAAAGCCAGACTGAACGCCACCCAGGCCGACAACCCGAGCGGCACGAGCGCGGCGGAGAGACTCGAGAACACGTGCCGCAGGGAAGCTGCCGAAGGTGAAACGCGGCGCCCGAGCAGGACCGCGCCCAGGAAGGTTCCCGGCAGGACGGAGAAGGCGAAGAGAAGTAGCCCGGCCGCGTAGCCCGCCCAGGACCACGCCCCGATCGCGGCCGCCGCCGACTTCAACGCTCCCCACGGCCCCAGCATCACGGCCGCATACACCGCCGCACTCCCCAGCATCAGAAACCCCTTGAACGCTTCGTCCAGGCCGCGGCGCGACGATCCGGATAGGTCGCTTCCCGGAGTCCGCAGCACTACGGCCACGTTGTCGTGCGGGCATGTGCGCAGACACTCCAGGCACAGGCCGCAAGCCGAGTTACGCGCCAACGCGCCCGGATAGACCTGCCAGGGACAACCGTAGCCCTGATCGCTGCCGGTGTAGCACGTCTTCTCCCGGTGCGAGGCGCAGACCGTCGTGTCTTTCACGCGGATTCCGATCGGGGCGGCCTGCGCGTACAGGCCGATGAATCCGCCCACGGGGCAAAGGTATCGGCAGAACGATCGCCGCTCGAACACAAGGCTTACGGCGATGGCCGCCAGGATCAGTCCTGCCAGGACGAGGCCGGTCAGGCGCGGCTGCGTCAAGACCACGGCGCTGACAACGGCCACGGCCGCGAAGATGACGTTCTGTGGCCACAGGTTCCGCAGGCGGCGAGGCCAGCGCAGCCCGAGGCCGAATGCCGGCCCTTGCGGACCCAGCAGCGATCTCCGCTGAAGCCACTCGCCCGGCAACGGCAGTGGGCAGATGGCGCACCAGCCGCGCCCGGCAGCCGGCACCGCCAGGATCATGAGCACAGCCCACCAGCCGATCCACACCGCCACCACGCCGAAGTTGCGGCTGCCGACGGGGGTACCGACCAGGGCGGCCAGCAGGACCAGCAACAGCCCTGCCACGGCCACGAGCTGCAGGACGAGTTGCGGCCAGCGGTTGCGCAGGATGGCCCGTACGCTCGCGAACTGCGTCAGCTCGTAGCGCGCCATCGCCTCGCTCCCCACACCCCGGCCAGCGCCGCCACAATCGCCATCCCAGCCCAGCGCCACAGGAACGGACCGCCTCCCACCCTTAGCTTGCCGATCATGAAGGGGTGGAGCGGTCCGCAGGTCACCGAGCAGCGAAACCGGAAGGTGCCTGGCCGATCGGCCACGAAGCTCAATCGGGCCGTCTGCCCGGGGTCGGCTGTCACTTGCAGGTCATAGCCATCCAGGTAGATGCCGTGCACGACGTCCGTCGCGACCAACTCGAGCGTGACGTGGTCGCCGGCGTTGACCGTAATCACGCCGGGCGCATAGGCGTAGCGGCTGGCCTCCACGCGGAGGCTTCGCTCGACAGGCGCTGCAGAAGTCCCGAGGCCGGGCAGGAACGCCACCAGCGCGCCGGCCAACCCCAGCGCGACGGCCGGCGCCTCTCGGCGCAGCCCGCGCCGGATTCTCGACCAGGTGGACCTGCTCATGGCATGTTCGAAGGGCCGTACGGCGAGTAGGTCTGATCGACGTAGGTCCGGATTGCCGCCAGGTCAGTGCCCTGCCCCAACAGGCGCATGGCGTCCCGGGTGATGTCGACGCAGATCGAACAGCCCAACGCGTGCAGGTCGTAGGACACGTGCCCAGATTCGTCCACATCGGCCACATAGCAGGCGTAGTTGGAGGTGTGGCCCATGGCGCCGCAGCCGCAGTAGCACGGGATCGCCGTGAGAACCGCTGGATTCTCCACCGCGAACTGGTACGCCTCTCGGACTGCAACCGGGGCAGTCTGAACCTCGGCGGGCAGCGCCTCCACGGGCGGCGAATCTCCCGCTGAGCCGCAGCCGGCCAGGATCGCGGCGGTCACCAATACTACGATCCAAGTGCTCCTTTCACCGATCCAATGCACCATCGAAAGCCTCTCGTAGATAAGAATGTCGTCAAGACGGGCGCGCCCAGGCATCGCCGCGGCGGATAGTCCTTTCCGCCGCGGCCGACAGCGCCTCGGCCGCCGGCAGCTCCGCCCCCTCGATAAGGGTCAGACGCGCGCCGGCCTGGTTCCCGTGCACCATCGCGATGGTGGGCCGCGCGTCTTGTCCGTACACCAACAGCACGACCAGCTGGCATCCGCAACCGCCCGGCCCGTGCTCCGGGCAGGGGTCGCCGGCCCTCATGGCCGCCCGCAGGTCGAACGAGGTCGATACCTGCAGACCGGCCTGGGCGAGCTCGTCGGAGATCGAGCGAACCATCTCGTCGCAGGCGCCGTCGAATTGCCAGATCCGGGTATGCTCGATCATCGGCCCCTCCCCATCCATCAGCATAGGCCGGGAGCCCTCGGCAAGTCAGCGCCGGGTCGCCGGCCATGAACGCGCCAGATTGCCTATCCCACGCTGACGGATCGGCGCGGCTCAGGATCCCGCCCGCCGGGTAGACTGCGGCGCCACAATCGCCTGAGACAGGAGTCTTCCGCCATGGGCAAGTTGAGGATGTTGGCAGCCGCCGGGGCCTTGGTGTTGGCGGCCTGTTCGTCGACACCAGCCCCACAAGAGGTTCGCGTGGAAGCGACCGAGTTCGCGTTCGGCCCGGCGACCATCGAGGTCACTGCCGGGCTTCCGGTGACGCTGACATTGGCCAATGTCGGAAGCGTCGAGCACGACCTGACGGTGCAGGAGATTCCCCTGGCCGAGCGCAGCGCGGCCGAGGGCCCGATGGAAGGCCACACCATGAGCCCCGAGGCCGAGCAGGCACAGCTCCACGTCGCCGCGCCGGCCGGTCAGCCGGCCGAGCTCACGTTCACCCCCACGCAACCCGGCACGTACGAGTTCGCCTGCAGCGTGCCGGGCCACAAAGAAGCCGGGATGATCGGTACGCTAGTCGTCCGCCCATAGTCGGAGTGTTGCGGCCCGGCGGAGGGGCCGGGTCGCTCCCCACCGCCGGGCCGCAGGTGGTGCCCGTCCGTTCGCGCCGTCTAGCCTTCCTGCTGCAGGAAGGCGACCACGTCACTGCAGGCGCACCGGAGCGCCTCGATCGAGCCGTCAAGGTCGCCGGCCAGAACCAGGCTGTGGTCGCCGCCTGGGATGAGCGTCTGGCTGAAGGGCCGCGCCGCTCTCAAGCTCTCCAGACCCGGGCCGTCGTAGAAGGCGTCGGCCGTTCCCTGGACGATGTGCGAAGGCTGAACGGTCTGCGCGAAGAGCCCGTCGAAGGCCGGGGTCCCCACCGGCGGGGTCAGGTAGACGGCCCGGGCCGCGTGCAATTCGGGCATCGCTCCGCATAGGTGGGCCACGACGCTGGCGCCCAGTGACTTCCCCAGGAGGGCGATGCGCGGGTATGCCGCCCGACCCAGCACCCATCGCAGCGCCGTCTCGGCTTCGGCGAACGCCTGGGCGATGGCCTCACCTCGGCCCTCGCCTGCGCCAGTCTGGAATCCGTAGGTGATCGCCAGCGTATCCCAGCCTTGCTCCCACAGCCTCACACCCGGATAGAAAAGGAGCGGCCCGTCGACCCCGTACAGGTTCCCGGGAAAGATCGCCAGCAGGCCGGCGGCCTGACCGGAATGGCAGCGGTATTTGTGGACCAGCGGCCGGCCGTCGGCTGTATTCAAGGGGAGACGGACGAACTCGTCCATCGCGCCTCCAGTCGCGGCACCGGTTGTGCGCGCCGCTATGCCGAGACCCGGACGATGGCGCACCCGTAGGCCGGCGTCTCTGCCGGATCGGGCGTTCCGCCGCGCAGCAAGGCGCCCACCGCCTCGGCCAGGTAGCCGCGGGTGGCCGCCCGCTGGCGGAAGGTGACGTCGTCGAGGGCGCCCTGGTAGCGCAGGACCCTCGCCGCATCGATGACGAACAGGTGCGGCGTGGTTTGCGCGCCATACGCGTCGGCTACGATGTGCCTCTCATCTCGCAGCAGGACGAGACCAGGGCGCTGCGCGACGGCCGCCTGCAGGGCCTCCAGCGGTTCGTTGGCGTTGCTCGCCACCCGCCAGACGGCGACCTGCTCACCCCAGGCCGATTCAAGTCGGCCGAACTCGGCCTCGGCCCGCGCCGACCAGGGACACTCGGACGACCAGAAGTCGAGCACCAGGAGCCGGGCTCGCGCTTTTTCCAGACTGTAGACCTGCCCGTTCGGGTCCTGCAAGGCAAAGTCGGGCGCCCGCTCGCCGCTGCGAATCATGGGATCCATCGCGGCAGGTAGCCCCCCTGCGCCAGACGGTGCGCGTTCTCCCCGTCGGCCTGGATCACCCAGATCTCCGCCGACTGCGTGAGATCGGATTGGTTGAAGCGCATGTACACGAGCCAGGTCGAGTCCGGACTCCACGAAAGAGCGGAGTGGTTGAAGCTGGGCTCGGCGGTCAGGTTGCGCAGACCGGTGCCATCCTGCCGCATGACCCACACCTGGCGTCCCAGAGTCCAGCGTCCGGGATCGAGCGAGCGCCGGGCGAAGGCGACCCAGACTCCATCCGGCGAGTAGGCCGGGGAGGCGTCCTCGACCATACCGGCGCGCACCGCCGACAGGTCGACACGTGCGCCCGTCACCAGGTCTGTGCGGAAGAGATGGCTGTAGAAGGCAATCTGTCCTTCGCCGCTGTCGGCCTCGGCCGGGAATATGATCTCCGGGAAAAGTAGGTAGCGACCATCCGGAGACCAGCTCCCGATGTCGCCCAGCTCGTTGGCCAGGAAACCGAGCGCTGCGCCGGATTCATCTGCGGCCGGATCGATCACGCTGATCGCTTTCAGCGTGCTGTCGTAGTACGCCAGCCAGCCCTGTGGCGACCACGATGGGGAGGCGGTGATGTGATCCTCGGGACCGATCGGATCAGCCGCCTGACCGGCGGCGCCGTCGACCATCCAGACGCGGGTCGGGCCGGAAAGCCACTCCCCGGCGCCACCCTGCCGCAGCTCGAACTGCTCGAAGGCCAGGCGGTCCCCGTTGGCGGTCAGCGCCGGCGCCCGGCAGCGGCTGCCCTGCGGGCAGGCGTAGAGCAGGCGGTCCTCACCCGAGGCCAGGTCCAGCCTGCGCAGGTCGGTGCCGCCGTCCAGGCGCTGAGCGCTGTAGACCAGGATCGACCCGTCTCCACTGACGGTGTAGTCGTAGACCCCGTGATCGGTTTCAGTCAGGCGCGTCGTCTCTGCCTGGTCCACAGTGCGGGCATACAGATCCGCCGGCCCCTGCGCCGGCCACAGATAGACGACACGCGGCGCGCCGACGGTGAACGTCCATTCCTGGTCGGTCAGCAGCGGCAAGCCGCGCGCCGAGCGCGCTCCCGACAGCAGCCGCACCTCGACCTGCGCGCCCTGCGGCCAGTGCACCGACGGGCGGAAGGCGAGCGTGTTGTCCTCCCAGGCATAGGTCCCGGCGACCTGTGGGTCGATCGTGAGATGCGACCGGACCGAGGCGCGGTCCATCGGGCGAGTGAAGGTGATGGCGATGCGCGTCGTGGCCGATACGTCCCCCGTCTCGGCCATGGGGCTGAATCCGGTCACGCGCGGCGCGCTCACCCCGGCGACGATCGCCAGACCCAGGAGCAGACCCAGGAAGCCGAGGGCGAAAGCATTCAGCCGACTGGTCATCGAGGCGGATTATACCTGCCCACGTCGACACGCCGGGCGCCCTGGCACCAACCCGATCGACGCGACCAGCGTAGAATGGAGGCGACGCGCCTCGCCATCGGGCGGTCCGCCCGC
>Ga0154653_1019_pt16 | contig 27118 bp, 29 predicted proteins | sample Rifle2008BG13ft_FD_116082 | JGI IMG/M metagenome (GOLD analysis project Ga0154653, IMG submission 116082) | Chloroflexi bacterium RBG_13_68_17
CGCCCCTAGCAAGGCTCCGGAACAGCATTCCTGGCCGCAGCTTCAGTCACCGACGGCCGGATCGCTCCGCAAGATCCCCATCCCGCGCAAGTGCTCGAGGATCATGCGGGCGTTCTCCTCCGGGCTGTGCTCAAGGGTCTCGAGCACCATCTCGGGCTTCTCAGGAGCCTCATACGGATCGTCGATCCCGGTGAAGCCGCGGATCTCGCCACGGCGGGCCTTGGCATACAACCCCTTCTTGTCGCGCGCCTCGCACACCTCGACCGGTGTGTCGACGAAGACCTCCACGAATTGGTCGCTGCCGACCATCGCTCGGACGTCATTGCGAGCGGCGCGGTAGGGGCTGATGGCCGAACAGATGGTTACACCGCCGTGGCGGACGATCTCGGAGGCGACGTACCCGATCCTGCGGATGTTGATGTCGCGGTCCTCCCGGTTGAAGCCGAGCCCTTTGGACAGATGGGTTCGGACGACGTCGCCGTCGAGGACGGTCACCTGGCGGCCGCGTTCCTGCAGCAGGACGGTCAGAACCTCCGCCGTCGTCGACTTGCCCGCGCCGCTGAGACCGGTGAACCAGATGCACACCCCGCGCTTGTGCCGGGGCGGATAAGCTTCCGCCAGGATCTCGGCCACCTCGGGCCGGGTGAACCAGCCGGGCAGTCGCGTGCCGTTGTTGAGGTACTCCTCCCGGACCTGAGTCCCGGAGATCGAAGCTTGCAGCGCCCCCTCCGGGATCTTGGTGGTTTCTTCGAAGCGGTCGTGCTGGGGGAGGTAAACGAGCTCGCGGAACGGGATCATCTTCACGCCCAGCTCAGCGCTGTAGCGCGCCACCAGCTCTTGCGCGTCGTACGGCCCGTAGAAGGGCTTGCCCGTGCTGTCGGAGCCGGGACTGGCATGGTCGCGGCCGACGATCAGATGGTTCGCCCCGTGGTTGCGCCGGATGACGGCATGCCAGAGAGCCTCACGTGGACCGGCCAATCGCATGGCCAGGGGCAGAAGCGCCAGAAGGACCCGCTGCGGGTCGTAGTAGCGCGAGGCCAGCGCCCGGTAGGTGCGGACGCGCGTGAAATGGTCGACGTCCCCCGGCTTGGTCATACCGACGACCGGATGGAGCAATAGGACGCCGTCCACTTCCTCGATCGCCCGCTTGGTCAGTTCCTCGTGGGCGCGATGGAGCGGATTACGGGTCTGAAACGCGACCACGTGCCGGCGGTTGTAGGTCTCCAGACGAGCGCGGGTATCCGCGGGTGTGAGCCGAAGTTCCTTGTAGTCATAGTGAGGCGGCAGCTGGACGACCTGTAGCGGGCCGGAGATGAAGTGCGAACCCCAGCGCTGCATCTCGGCTACGAGCGGATGGCGAAGATCGGTGGTGCCGAAGACCCGGGAGGCCGCCGCGCGGCGATCCCACGGGTAGATCTCCTCCAGCCGCATGATCGCCAGGATCTCATTCTTCTGGTCGCGCAGAACGATCTCCTGGTCCAGTTGGATCGGATCCTTGCCGTCGTACGGTAGAGTGATCGGGATGGGGAAGATGTGCCCATCCTCAAGGCGCATCTCCTCGATCACCCGCCCGTACGAAGCCTCCCCCATGAAGCGGTCCAGGGGGGAGAAGGCACCCGTCGCCAGGAGCTCGAGATCGCATACCGAGCGCTCGGTGAGCCCGATCGACAGCATCGTGCTGGCGCGGGCCTTCGTCTCCTCGAGCGCCTGTTCAGGAATGGTCAGGTCGACGAGGCGCCCGCCATAAGGTTCGATCAAAGTCGAAGTGCTTACCGCGTTCAAGTGACTCCTCCAGCTGTCTGCGTGGGAATACCGGCCGTCTCTGGGGCTGCGCGGGCAGGGCCGGTCGCGTTCCAGCCTCGCCAGGTTCCGGGCGGGGCCGCCCCACGACCGGACGGCCGTCCCGCTCGCGCCCGTACAGGCGCACTTCGGTCAGGAGGCTGCCAGGCCGCTATCGGTCGATGCCCAGCCGATGTGCTGCAGCCCGACATCGAGCGCAGACCGGAGGGTGGATGGGTCCGAAGCCAGCATCTTCAGGTAGGTCAACATCGGCCCCGGCCGAAGCGCCCACTCGCGGAAGGCGCGCTTCTGCCAGTAGAGCAGCCGTTCGGCCGGCATGCCCGGGTAGTCGAGCACGGTTCCCTTGTCCATGTCGACCTGCTCCCAACGCGTGCCGGGGCGGAACCACTTGTTCTCAACCACCTCGAAGAAGAAGGGGGTCCCGGGGTAGGGCGCCGCCACGTGGAACAGGGCGATGTCCAGGGGCAGCTTCTTGGCGAAGTCGATGGTCTGACGAATGGTCTCTTCGGTTTCGCCGGGAAGACCGATGATGAAGTACCCCCAGTTCTTGATGCGGGCTCGGCGCGCCCACGCCAGTGCACGCTTCGCCTTCTCCGGCGTGGCCCCCTTGCGGGCGTGCTTGAGGATCGCTTCGTTGCCGCTCTCGATACCCCAGGAGATCAACCAGTTGCCGGCGCGGGCCATCAGCTGCAGCATCTCCTCATCGACGTAGTCGACGCGGCTGTTGCAGGTCCAGCGGATGCCCATCTTCTCCTGGATCATCAGCTTGCACAGTTCAACCACCTGCTCGCGATTGACCGTGAACAGGTCTGCATACATGTGGATGTTGTTGATGCCCTGCCGCTTGAGCTGCCACATCTCCTCGACCAGCAGCTCCGGCGAGCGCAGCCGCACCGAGTACTGATAGCTGACGTGCTTGATGCAGTAGGTGCAGCCGGCCGGGCAACCGCGGCTGGTGACGATGAAAGTGAAAGGGCCCTTGATGAGCGGCATGCGGTAGCGATCGAGCGGGAGAAGCTCATGCATCGGGATCGGCAGATCGTTAAGGTCGGCGATGAAGGGGCGCGGCAGGTTGACCACGATCTCCTCCCCCCGCCGCCAGGCGATTCCCTTGATGCCGCTGATCTCGGCCTGGCCGTTCTCCTTTAGGGAAGGCCGGTAGCTGGGGTCCGATCGCTCCAGCAGGCGGCCGATGAGCGGTTCGCGCTGTTGGGTCTTGCCGTCCAGGTGGTCGAGCAGGTCCCGCAGGGCGAGATCGGGCTCGCCGACCAGGACGTAGTCCAAAGCCGGGTACATCCGCAGGGTTTCGCGCGGGATCGGGGTGACATGCGTGCCGAATGCGATGGTGGTCGCCCCGCGGGCTCTCGCCAGGAAGCAGCCGTACATGTCGTTTTCCAGCGTAGGCGCCGTGACCTGAGTCAGGTAGAAGCGCGGCCGGTACTGGTCCAGCAGACGGCCAAACTCGGGCCAACCGATCCGCTCGGCGTTGGCGTCGATCACAGCCAGGGTGTAGGCCGGATGAAGCAGCGCCGCCATCTGCGCCAGAGAGACCTGCGGCCAGACCATGTTCTCGCGCGTCCGCCGCCCGACGCGGTGTTGGGTGCGGATCCACAGCCCACCGTCGGGCGTGGGCGGATTCACCAGCAGAACGTCGACCGCACCGTCGGGGCGCCCCAGCGTGAGCAGCCCCTCGCGGACGATGTTGTCGGCATTGGGGAAATCGGCCGCTCGCGCTTTGGGAGCGCGTCCAGCTCCGAGGTTGATTCGACGGATATCCTGCTCGTCGCTCGCCATCCATACCCTCCGCTTGCATCACCAGCCCAAGAGTCGACGGTGGACAATGCTAGGCGCCCTGAAGGTCTTTGGCCGCCAGAAACTCGCGCTGGTTGAGTTCGTCCAGCACGCGCAGCACCATCCATGAGATGATCAGTTGCAGCCCGACCAGGATCGACATCGCGCTTCCCAGCAGATACAGCCACAGCCGGACAATACCCCACCCCTGCACACCCAACGCCAGGCTGACCAACCCGACGGCCAGGCCGGCGATCACCATCAAGCTGCCGATCCACCAGAAGTGTGAGTCCAGAGGCGGGTTGAAGACCGGCCGGCCGAAGAGCCCCTGGCGAACCGGCCGCCGGTGGAACAGCGCGACCAGGTAGTTGAATGTGGCTCCCAGGGCGAAGACGCTCACACCGCCGACTGCCGAGACCATCCCGCCGTAGAGAGCTGCCACCTCCCACGGGCCGAGCGCGGTCACCCCGCGCAACCGGGCGATCACCAACCCCAGCATGGCCACTCCCGCCGCTGCCACGCCGGCCAAGCCCAGAGCCCCGAGAATGCGAACCGGGTTGTAGGTCAGCGTCGTCCAGACGATCGACTGCAGAAAGGTCGAGCCGTCCCGCACGACGGACAGTTTCGATCGTCCGACTCGCTCCTCATAGCGGATGGGCACCTCCGCCATGGCCACACCTTCATGCAAGGCTCGGACGCTCATGACCGGGGTCAGGTTCAAGCCGTCGGGGAGCGGGTACAGGCGCTCCAGGATGCTCCGCTTGAAGACGCGCATCCCGCTGGCGCTGTCACTGACGCGCTGCCGGCTGAGCAGGCTCAGAAGACCGGCGAAGAAGAGGTTGCCGATGCGCCGCGTCACAGGCATGCGGCTGTCTTCCCCGGCCATGCGCGAGCCGATGACCAGATCCGCACCGTTGAGGGCCAGCGTGCACATCGCCGGGAAGGATTCCGGCGGGTAGGTGCCGTCCGCATCCAGGAACCCGATCAGGTCGCCGGCCGCCTGGGAGAAGCCGGTCTTAAGTGCCGCCCCGTAGCCGCGGTTGTGCGCGTGACGGATCAGGCGGACTCCGGGGACGCCGGCGGCCGCTTCGGCGGTTCGATCCCTGGATCCGTCATCCACGACGACGACTTCCAGACGGTCGACGCCGGCCAGGACCAGCGATGCCTCGACATCCAGCACCCGACGGGCGATGGCGGCGATGCCGCGCTCTTCGTTGTAGGCCGGGATGATCACGGACAGGCTAGCCATCAACCGCTCTCCTTTACCAGGTGGAAGACGTTCGACTGCCCGCCCACCTCAGCCTGGCCATCGACCGATCGGATGATCTTGGCAGGCACCCCGGCCACGACGGCGTGCGGCGGGACGTCCGTGACGACCACCGCCCCGGCGGCCACCACCGCACCTTTCCCAACCCGGACCCCGTCCGTGATGATCGAGCCGGCCCCCAGCCAGACATCGTCTTCGATGACGATCCCCTGGGCAGTGATCCCCTGCTCGATGAACGGCAGCTCGGGGTCTTCAAAGACGTGATTGACCGCCAGGATCTGTGTGAACGGAGAGGTGTAGACACGGTCCCCGATGGTCACCCCACCCTGGCCGCGCACGACGGAGTACTCGCCGATCAGCGAGTCGCTCCCGATCCGGATTCCGGAGTGCGGGAGATCGCGGAAGTTGTAGACATGCAGCACCGCACCGTGCATGACGATCGTGCCCGCGCCGATCTCGATCCCCTGGGGGCAGGCGTGCAGATAGACGGCCTCATCCAGATAGGCTGCATGCCCCAGGCGGATGTTTCCGGCGAAGCGCAGCCTGACACCTCGCTCGATCGCCGCCCAGCCGTCCATATGCAGAATCGCGCGGTAGAGCAGCCCGCGCAGGCCGATTCCCAGGACGGTCGGCACCCAGCCGGCCAGCCCCATCACGCCCTGCTCGAGGACATAGCGGGCCGGGCTGGCCGCCTGCCGGCGCACATACAGCCGGAGGCCGTCGATGATCGATTGGCTGCCTGGGTTCGAGCGGACTGGGGTCATGGGGTCTCTGAGAGATGGCCGTACAGGGGTGGCAGGCTGAGCTGCAGAGGCCGCGCGCCGCGCTCTGGGTTCCACCGGCGCTCCGCCCTTCCGACATACACACGGAGTGCACAAGAACATCAAGCGTCTGGCTGGCCCCCCTTTACTCGAGATCAGCCACGCGTTGTGCGATCGAGCAACTCGGCGCTCAGCTCGACCGGAATCCGCCGGTCTTGCAGAAGGGACAGCAGCACTCGCACGCGGTCCCTCCCCGGCAAACGGCTGTCGAACACCGCTTCATACCCGGCCAACGGGCCGCTCTTGATCCAGAGCCGGTCTCCCGGACGCAGCCCGAACAGGAACTTCGCTTCCGTCTCGGAAGCTTCTTCGAGCCGCTTGCGCAGCCCGGCGATGAGCGGCTCGGGCACCGCTGCCGCTTCCTGCCCGAAACAGACCAGGCCCAGGGCGTTCGGCATCCACTGGAACAGCCCCAACCCGGTCGTGGCAATGTCGGCCTGGACGAACATGTAACCCGGGAAGTACGGCAGTACCTTGCGGGCGCGCGGGTTGACCGGCCGGACGCGCAGGCGCGGATAGAAGACCGGAAACCCCTTCTGGCGCACTAGCAGCCAGAGCGATTCCTCTTTGCGCGGTTTGCTCCGCAGGGCGTACCAGCGCTCGGCTATGAGTCCCTCCGGTCAGCCGGCCACCCCATGGAGGCGCCGGTGTTGAACGGTAGCTGGCGGAAGACGGGCGTTTCCAAGTAGAGCCAAAGCCGCGTCCGGCACTCGGGGCACTGGAGTTCGGCGCAGCAAAGGTAGACGGGCGGTCCGTCCGGTCGAAGGGCCGTTTGGCCACAGTACGGGCACCGGCGCCGGCCCATTTGCGGGTCCGGAGTCGAGGCTTTTCGGACGGGCTTCACTCCCAGGTCTACGGATTCGTGATCGAGTGGCGATTCCATCTTCGACCGCATCCTCATCCGACCGGTCCCGCGTTCTCGGTCGGCTCTCCCGGGCGCCACTTCAAGGCGTCCAGGCTGCGCTGCGTGACCAGGTACCGCAGCTTGCCTCGCTCTACGACCAACCGCAGTTCCCCGAACTCGCCCAAAGCGGCCAGGGCGTTGTCGATCATGGCGATCTCCCGCGGGTTGAGGAAGCTGCAAGGATGCGCCATACGGTTCGGGTCGTTCATGCCATCTTGTTCCTTCAAGCTCCCATCTGCATCTGCTCGAGCCACCCCGCTTCTCCCGCGGCCGGTTCCCGGCAACGAAGACGCCGTTCGTGGGCTTTTTCACCTCTGCGAAGCGGCTGCACGGGGTGGCCTGGACCCAGGCCGATCGGTTGTGGCTACGTGGTGTGGAATGGGTCTACCGTTGAAAACCAACTCCTCGAACCGTTCCGACCCGCACGCACACTTGTTCTAGCGGGCGGCACGCACGCCTGATCCACACGACCGAACCGGGCCGTGTGCGGGAGCTCGTTGTACTTGCTCAGGGATCTCCGGCTGTTCCTGCGGTCCGTCCCCCCTCACCAGGGGAGGACCACAGACCCATAATCCGATAATGACTCTCGGAATTATCTCTGATTTCCTGTAAAAATCAAGCACCCCAGGGGGTTATTGTTGCTCACCCCCCGGGGTGATTTACGTTCTCGACTGGAAGACAGCCGTACTTATTGGGTCAGGCCGTGCCGCAGCGCCCAGACTGCCGCCCGCGTCCGATCCGAGACGCCCAGCTTCTGGAAGATCTCGCGGACATGCGTCTTGACCGTGTTTCGGCTGACGGTCAGCTCCTGGGCGATGGCCTCATTGTCCATCCCTTCTGCGATCAGGGTCAGGACTCGCAGCTGCTGCGGCGTCAGAGTCCGAATCTCGGCCGCCGCGTTGGCCATCTGCCCACCGGGCGTCTCGGCGAATTCCCTCATCGCCAGCCTGAGCAGGTCTCGATTGACAATCGCCTCGCCTTCAACGACGGCCCGAACGGCCCGGGAGACCCGGGCTGGATCCTCATCTTTGGTGGTGTAGCCCGCCGCACCCGAGGCGATCGCCCTTGCCAGGAAATCCGGACGGGCATAGGCAGTGAGCATGATCACGCTGGTCTTGGGCAGGATCGACCGGATGCTGGCCAGTGCCTCCAGGCCGTCCATGTCGGGCATGAGGATGTCGAGCAGCACGACGTCGGGGGAGGTCTCCTGAGCCAGCTGGACGGCCTGCCGGCCGGTTGAGGCTTCTCCGACCACCTCGATGCCGTCTCGCTCCAGGACCAGACGAAGCCCAAGGCAGACCAGCTTGTGGTCGTCGGCAATCAGTACACGAATCGGCTTCGGGGCCCGCGATGGATGTTCCATGAATTCGGTCGCCCGGCGGCCTCTTATGATCATAACGCACTTGGGCCGGTTTTGTGACACCCCGGCTGGATGGTTGAACCCCTCAGTCGTCCAACGGATTCTCGCTCTGGGGGCGCAGGTAGCTGGGGCATGGGGCCGTTGGAACCCTGGTCTGCCAGGGATCGTCGGCTGCACGACCTTCAGGGATCGAAAGCGAAGATCGCCAGGGCGTCGGATTCCCGGCCCGGGCGATCAACGGTCGTTCGAGGTAGCGGGGGCAGGACTTGAACCTGCGACCTTCAGGTTATGAGCCTGACGAGCTGCCACTGCTCCACCCCGCAGCGTTCCCCCAGATGGGTGATTTTATCACAGCCCCTCACACGCCGTCAAGGATAACCGGCTCCCGATTCCTCAAGCGGCCTCATGGGCCGCCTCGGCCTCCATCTCGACGACCGCTCGTGCCACGGCTTCGACCGCGACGCGCTGCTTCCGATACAGATCGGCCTCCGACATCGCCAGCCGCATGGCTACGTCGCGCACTCTACGCCCTTCCAGGAACTTCATTTCCAGGATGTTGTACAGCACCCATTCCCCGGTGAAGCGCCGCTCGCCCTCCGGCCGCGTCCGTTCGATGGCGTTCTTCAGGATGGCTCGCAGCGCGTTGACCGGGTTGCCGCCGTGCTCGTCGAGCGACTGACGGACGACGCGCAGGCCGAGCAGCGGGCTTTGCGTCAGCCGCGGCCCGCCCCAGTAGTGCCCAAGCGCCTCACGCACCAGGTTAGCCAGGTCGGCGTCGGGAGGCAGCGAGGCCAACGGGCTGGTCAAAGCGGCCGTCCCGCCCAGGCGCGCCGCGGCACGCATGCGCTGGATGGCCTCGACCTCGGGCACCAGACGGTCCACCGCGCGAAAGACCTCCCGCTGCAAGAACCGGTCGGTCAATGCGACCGTCGCTTTCCCTACCAGATCGTGGAGCGCGCCGACGCCCTCGGCCGAGAGGGAGCCGCCTTCGACGGATCCGCGCAGCCCGAGCAGCCCGATCGGCGCCCCGCCCTCCTCCTGCCGAAGCGGGAGCAGGCTGTAGCCCTCCCACAGGAACAGGCTCCCCAGCCCGTCGACCTCCCGGCGCTCGGCGGCGGGAAGCTCCGGCCCGGCCGATTCCAGACCGGGCAGGCTTTCCCCACCAACGGCCACCTCCAGCTCCATCCCGGAGGGGCCGATGGCGGCGACGAAGGCCGCCTCCGCGCCGGTCAGATCGCAGGCCGCGTTCAGGACCGCCTCCAGGAATTGGCGCAGGTCCCCGGTTGTCAGCAGGCGGTCCTCGAGCAGGTGCAGGCGGGCGACGTCCTCGCGGTCCTCCCCATAGAACAGCCAGCGCTCCAGCGGCGTCCGCACCAAGGTGATCACAACCTGGAGCAGCAGCAAGATGGCCACCATGGCGAACGGGACGGCCCGGCTGTTGGGAAAGCCCAGCGAAGCGCCGGCGCGCGAGACGATCAGCATGATCGCCAGGACGGTCGAGGCCACGATCGGGCCGCGCAGGATCCACTGGAACAGCCGGCTCTTAACGACTCGATCGGGGTAGCTGACGCCGTAGTAGGCCACCACGTACGCCATCAGGATGAGCGAGAACGCCACAGCCAGGTTCGACAAGCCGACGACCGCCCACAGGAGGAACGGCGCGCGGGCGAACACCGGTCCGCCGAGCATCAAGAAGGGGAATGCGCCCAGCGCCGGCGAGACGCCGGCGACCATCAGATAGCGCATCCGCCGCCGGCTGGTCGCGGTCAGGCAGCGCCGGTAGGCGCGCCACAGCGTCAGGAAGGCGCTCCCCATCCCAAGCAGGAAGAACAGGGTGTACGCGTAGAAGAACAAGGAAGGCCGCAGATAGGACGCTCCGGCGCCCAGGCGCAGCGGCCCGGCCAGCCAATCCCCGGCGGCGGCCAGCGCCAGGAAGACGATCCCGGCCAGGTAGCTGATTCGCACGGCGAATTTGCGCCGCCCGCGCGACGGCCGCCCGGTGGCGGCCAGGAGCGCATCCGAGAACTGCAAGTAGACCGCCGGGACGAAGGCGATGCCTGCCCACTGCAGACGGAGCCACAGCTCCTTCTCCGCCGGCGAGGCGGTCGAGCCGACAAGAACGTCCATGAAGTAAACGGCCGTAACGCATGCCAGCAGGACGGCGAAGGCACGGGCGACGCGATCGCGTAGATTGAAGGTCAGGCTGTACAACAGGAGCGAGAAAGCCGTGATCGTGTTGCCGGCATCAAGGATCTGATTGAGGAAGACGAGCGCGTTCGTGAGCGACTCGAACATGACCGACCGCTGAGGTCAGGCGACCTCCAGGCTGAAGAAGAGGGCGATGTCCTCGTCCGGGTAGTACCGCTCGGCGTAGCCGCAGAAAGCGAAGCCGAGCTTGCCGGCGAGCATGATGCCCGGGTAGTTCTTACTTTGCATCTCGACGAAGAGCCGGCTCACGCTGCGCAGCCGGCACCAATCGTGGGCCGCGCCGAGCAGCTTCATCCCGACCCCCTGGCGGCGATCACGCAGATTGACGACCAGATCGGTCACCCACCCGCAGCTCTGGGCCGTCGACTCGGCCAGGGCCACGTAGCCGCGCTTGACCTCTCCCAGATCGGCCACCAGCACCGCCGCCCGGCGCGTCCATTCATCCACCAGCCGGGCGGGGTCGCGCGGGTAGGTCACTCGCATCGGCCGCGGCAGCCGAACCTGGCGGAAGGCGACCGTGACCTCCTCCTGCACCTGCCGGTATTCCATCTGCCAGACGTGATCGGTGCTGTAGCCGTGGTCGAAGGCGACCAGCTCGGGGATGTCGACCGAGATCGCCGGGCGGATCTGGAGACCTTCCATGCCGGGCATTCTACCAAACCCGCCCGGCCGCCACAATCAGGACGAGGGGGTAATGCGGACCGGGACGACGCACGGCAGCGGGGCATTGCCGGCTGTGTCGGCTACGACCAGCCGGACGAGGTATTCCCCGGCCGCGGCCACCAGCGAGGTGTCCCACTCCCCCAGGCTTCCGCCGGTCACCGGTACGTCCCCGGCCAGGATCGCCTGCCAGGAGTCGTCGCCGCCGCGATGGCGGTATTCGATCTTGAAGAAGCCGAAATTCGGGATGTTGGCGGTCCCGAGGATTTCGATCACCCCGCTCAGGCTGGCCCCGGAGGCCGGGTTGGTGATCGTCGCCAGCGGGTTGAGGCAGCCACTGGGATCGAAGTCCCCTTGCGGGAGGCCCGTGGCGCTGACGAACCCCTCGGCGATCGTCGGCGTCGCCGCGCCGGGAGTCGTCAACAAAGAGATCGTCGGGGCGGGCGTGCCGCGCAGGCCGCCCGGGAGGGAAGGCACGACAAAGGTCGTCAGGAGGAAGGTTACCAGCGCGCCGGCCAGTGCCAGCGAGAGCATGCTCAGCGACTGGTGCAGCCGCGCCGTCGCACGATCCCGTTCCAGGCCGAACAGGGCCCGGCGCGCTTCCATGAAACGCAATACGGCTACCCGGGCGTACACCAACCCCGCCACCCCCAACAGCACGTAGATCCACGTTTCGCTGTCGGCGATGAAGAGCAGGATATTGGTCATTCGGGGTTCTGCGGAAGCCGCTCCAGGACCCCCCGCAGGAGGGTCGTCAGCCTCGGAACGATCACCTGCCCGGCCGCCAACACTTCAGCATGCGTCGTCGCCGTCTCACCGTCCAGATTGGCCTTGTTGCTGATACCGGAGACGCCCAGCACGCGCATGCCGCAGTGACGGGCGACGGTCACTTCCGGGACGGTCGACATGCCCACGGCGTCCACGCCAATGCCGCGCAAGAAGCGCAGATCGGCGGGCGTCTCGAACGAGGGGCCCGCCAGGCAGACATACACCCCCTCCCGGAGCCGAAGGCCGCCTTCGCCGGCCGCCTGGCGGGCGATCTTCGTCAGCTCGCGATCGTAGGCCTGGCTCATGTCGGGGAAGCGCGGGCCGAACTCGTCCAGGTTCGGTCCACGCAGCGGCGACAGCCCGGCCATCCCGATCAGGTTGACGTGGTCGATGATCAACATCAGATCCCCGGGTACAAAGTCCGGATGCACCGCCCCGGCGGCATTGGTGACGATCAGGATCTCCGCCCCGAGCTTGCGCATGACCCGGACGGGCATGCCGATACGATCGATCGCATGCCCCTCGTAGTAGTGCGCCCGGCCCTGCAACAGCATGACCGCCTGCCCCTGCAAAGTCCCCAGGACCACACGGCCGGCATGCCCCTCGACCGTCGGCCTCGGCCATCCGGGTATCTCAGCCGCCTGGAGGACGATCGGGTCGCGCACTTCCTCGGCCAGCGCCCCTAAACCGGATCCCAGGATCATACCGACCCTGGGTCGGAAGGCGCCGCGCGAGCGGATCGTCTCGGCGGCGCGGGCAATGTCTTCGCTGGTCAGGTAGTCCATAACGTTCCTCTCAGCCGTGCTCGGGGACGGGCGACTCGCTTTCCGGCCGGGTCAGCGCATTCGGGCTGCTCAAGCCCAGCAGCGTCTGCACCTGGCGGCGGCTCTGGCCCGAGTCGAGAAGGTGTTGAGCCAGCGAACGGCGGAGCGTGTGCGGGGAGACATCGTCGGCCAGCCCGCTGGCCGAAGCCCAGCGCCGGATGACCAGCCACAGACCCTGCCGGCTCAGGCGCTGACCGCGCTGATTGAGAAACAGCGCGGGCTCGTCAGGCTCCCGCACGAGCAGCGGGCGTCCCTCGCGCAAGTAGCGGCGCAGCGGCTCCACGGCTGCCCCCAGAGGAAGCGACTGATCCTCGGCCGCCGCCGCACCCCGCCTGAATGCCAGGCCGCGAGCCAGATCGACGTCCTCGACGCGCAGGTTGACGATCTCGGTGGCGCGCATCCCGGTCGCGTACAGAACGCCCAAGACAGCCGCGTCGCGCAAACCCCGCGGTGTGGTCGCCGAGGCCGGCGCGCCCAGGAGCGAGGCGATCTCGTCGTGACTGAGCACACGCCGGGCCGGGCGCTGCGTCGGGGGCACGCGCAGGACGGCCGCAGCCGGTGGGACGACCGGGCCGCCCTCCCGCCCCAGGTAGTCTAGGAAAGAGCGGACCGCTGCCGTCTTGCGGGCGACGGTCGCTGGCCGATAGCTCTGTTGGATCAACCAGTCCAGGTAACCGTCGAGGGATTCGGCCGTGAGGTCGGTCAGGACGGGCACACGCCCAAGGCGCGTCGCGTACAGGCGCGACAGCTGGCGCAGGTCGGCCTGGTAGGCCTGCACGGTGTTCACGCTCGCGCCTCGCTCCGTCTTCAGGTGAGCCAGGAATCGTTGAATCGCTTCGTCCAATGGCCGCCCCACATGTCCAGTTGACAAAGACATTATACCACCCGACGCACTTACCATAACGTAGAGGTCCCCTCGACCGCGAGGGGACCTGTCTGTCCACGAAGGGGCGGACGCAGACCGGCGCCCGATCACTTCTCGGGCTGAAGCTGGGCGTCTATAAAGGCTTGGACCTGCGCCTTGAGGATCGGCCCCGGAAGCGCACCCAGGATCCGGTCCTGGACCTTGCCCCCGGCCATCAGCAGAAGAGTCGGGATTCCCTGGACCTCAAAGTTGCCGGCCCAGAGCGGGTTCTCGTCGGTATTGACCTTGACCACCGTTAGTCGATCGGCCTGTTCCCGGGCGATCTCCTCCAACACCGGCGCGATCATCCGGCACGGGCCGCACCAAGGCGCCCAGAAATCAACCAGCACCGGTTGGTCCGAGTTCAAGACCTTGGCCTCGAATTCGTCTTCGTTGATATGGATCGGCTCGCTCATCGCAGCTCCCGGTTGCTCGCCCGTGGACGCACGTCCACCGGGCGGATTGTCTTCACCACCAGGTTAGATGCTGCCAGGGGCCGATTCGTTACGTCGCTTCCCGGCCGGCGGCCGTCCGGGGTGTGAATCTCCGACCTCTCGACGACTGGTCTCACGGCCAGGCGGTCAGCGGATCCAGCACGGCCAACTCAGCCGAATCGAGACGAACTCCGACCGCGCCCAAGTTGTCGTGGAGCTGCTCGACCGTCCGCGGCCCGACGATCGGGCTGGTCACCGTTGGCTGGCTCAGGAGCCAGGCCAGGGCGACCTGCGAAACAGTCTTCCCGCGTGCCGCGGACATCCGGTCGAGCTCATCCAGCAGCCTCCAGCTTTTCTCCTGCTGCATATAGCCCTGCAGCCGCTGGCTGCTCTCACCGCGGCTCGGGGAAGGCGCCACCGCCCCGCGCCGGTACTTCCCGGTCAGAAATCCTCCGGCCAGAGGGCTGTATGGGAGGACACCCAACCGGTAGGTCCGGCAGACCGCCTCCAGCTCGCGCTCGTATTCCGCTCGGTTCATCAGGCTGTAATGTGGCTGAAGCGTGGCGAAGGAGACCAGCCCGAGCCGATCAGAGGCCCAGAGCGCCTGCATCAGCCGCCAGGCAGGGAAGTTGGAGCAGCCGATGCTGCGCACCAGCCCGCGGTGCACCAGATCATCGAGGGCGCGCAGGGTCTCCTCGATCGGGGTGGCGTCATCCGGCCAATGCAGCTGGTAGAGGTCGATGAACTCGAGCCCCATCCGGCGCAGGGAGCCTTCCACGGAGGCGACGATGTGCTTTCGCGAAAGGCCCTGGTCGTTCGGCCCACCGCCCATCTCGCCTCGCACTTTCGTGGCGATGACCAGTTCGTCCCGCCGGGCGATGCCCCTATGCAGCCACTTGCCCAGGATCGTCTCGGCCACGCCGCCCGGATTGCCCTCCGCCCAGCGCGAGTAGATGTCGGCGGTGTCGATGAAGTTGACACCGGCCTCGAAAGCCGCGGTCAGGACCTCCATGGAGGCGGCCTCGTCGGCGGTCCAGCCGAGCTGCATCGTCCCCAGGCAGAGTTCGGAAACCTTGACGCCGGTTGCACCCAGATCCCGATACTGCATCGCGCGCCTCCAGCCAACGCATCACCGGCGATCGGAGTCACCGAGGCCGCATGATAGAATACCATCGAACCCCGATTGCCGGACCATCATGCCTCTTCGACACATGCGCCGGGCGTCCCTCCTGATGGCACTGCTTGCGGCCGGATGCCGGCCGCAGCCGTACGTCTGGCACGGCAGCCCCTATTCCGACCCTCAGCCGGCGCCGGCATTCGCGCTGGTCGACACCGCCGGCAAGGCATTCGATTCGGGCGAGGCGCACGGCTCAGCGGTCCTCCTCTTCTTCGGGTACACGTTCTGCCCGGACGTGTGTCCGGCGACGACTGCCGATGTCGCCTGGTCGATGGAACAGCTGGGCCCGCTGGCCGAGCGGGCCACCTTCGCTTTTATCACCGTCGATCCGCGGCGCGACACAGCCGAGGTCCTGCGCCGATTCCTCGATGGTTTCAACACTCGCTTCGTCGGTCTGACCGGGACGCCGGCTCAGCTCGAGTCGACTCGCCAGGCTTACGGCGTCTACGCCGAGCCGGAGCCGTCGGCCGATCCGGACACGTATCTGATCACCCACACTTCCCGTCTGTTCCTGATCGATTCGGACGGCCTCCTTGTGGCCAGCTATCCATTCGGGACGCCGCGGGCGGATCTGTTGGCCGACCTGCAGCACGTGCTCGAGTCGATCCCATGAGGCGATCTGCCGCCAGCCTGTCGATCGCGCTCGGATTGTTGCTGGGCGGGTGCCGGCTCTTCGGTAGAGGGATTCGGGTCGAGGATGCCTGGGTCCGGCCCGCCCTGGCCGGGAGCAACAGCGCGGTGTACTTCCGCCTCGTCAATCACGGCCAGAGCGACCAACTGATCGCGGTGCGAACCGAGGCGGCGCCGGAGGCGGCCGTCCACCGCACGCGAATGGACGCCCAGGGCAGGCTGCATATGCAGGCCCAGGAGGCTGTCGACATCCCGCAGGACGGCGAGGTCGTCTTCGAGCCGGGAGGGCTGCACGTGATGCTGCTGGGGGTGACGCGTGATCTACTGCTCGACGAACTGATCTCGATCACGCTGGTCTTCGAGAAGGGCGGCGAGATGGCTATCGATGTCCCGGTCGAATCACGCTGAACCGTTCCCCCGGCCAACAACGAGGGCCGGATCGCTGGCGCTCCTGGCGGCCGTGGGGCTGGCGCTCATGCTCGGGGCCTGCCAGCGGCGCAGCCGCAGCGCCGACCCGCTCGCCGACGTCGAGCTCACCTTTGCCGTCGAACCGTCGCCGGCCGCCTTCGGCCCGGCCCGGCTGACCTTCACCCTGACCGACGCCTCCGGCGCTCCCGTACCGGCCGAGTCCTTCGGACTGCGCGCCGACATGACCCACGCCGGGATGGCCCCCGTTCTGGCGGCGGGGACGGAAGTCGCCCCGGGAGAATACCGGGTTGAACTCGAGTGGTCGATGGCCGGCGATTGGGTCCTGACCGTCGAAGCGCTCCTCGCAGACGGACGCAGCCTCACCCGCGCCATTCCATTGACCGTCGAGCCCGCCCCCTGAAGTGATGCCCACTCCGGATGCGCCTCCCGCACCTTCGCCACGATTCGACCTGCTCCGGATTCCCTGGATCGGCCGGGCCCTGCGTTGGAGATGGAGCCGGCTGGTCCTGCAGGGGCTCTTCCTGATCGTCGCTGCGCTCGTGCTCTACGACGGCTTGACCGGCCCGCAGCTCGCGCCCGCCAACAGCGCCACCGTCCTGGTCTGGGTTCACTACCGTGGCTTCGTCGCCCTGGCCCTGCTCCTGGCCGGCAACCTGTTCTGCGCCGCCTGCCCTTTCGCGCTGCCGCGCACCCTGGCACGCAGGTTTGGGCGGCCGGGACGGCGATTCCCACGCCACCTGCGCAACAAGTGGGTTTCGCTCGCCGGCTTGTTCCTGATCTTCTGGCTGTACGAGTGGTTGGACCTGTGGGCCAGCCCCATGCTCACCGCCTGGCTGGTGGCGGCCTATTTCGCCGGCTCGTTCCTTCTCGAAGCTATATTCTCCGAGTCACCTTTCTGCAAGTACGTCTGCCCGCTCGGCGCGTTCAACTTCAACTATGCCACGGCCTCACCGCTCATCATCGCCGCCCGCGATCCGAACGTGTGCCACGACTGCCGCGGGAAGGAATGCCTGCGCGGCAGCCATGCCGTCTCCGGCTGCGGCACCGAGCTGTTCGTGCCGCAGATTCGCTCGAACATGGACTGCGTCCTGTGTTTGGACTGCTCCCGGGCATGCCCCTACGACAACGTTGCTCTGGTCGCCCGCCGGCCGTTAGCGGAGTTGACGGCCGGCAACTGGCCTCAGCGTTGGGACCGAGCCTTCCTGGTCGTCGGGCTGACCTTCTTTGCCCTGAGCAACGCCTTCGGGATGGTCCCGCCGATCCGGGCGGTGCAGGCCTGGCTGCAGGATCACTTCGGCCTGAACTCCGACGGCGTCCGCCTGCTCGTTCTCTTCGCGGTCGGCGATGTGGCACTCCCGGCCCTCACGTTGTTAGGAGCAGCCTGGGCCAGCCGGCGGTTGACCCCCCGCGCAGCGCGGCCCTCGATGAAGAGCCTGGCCTCCCGCTACGTCCCGGCGTTCGTCCCGGCTGGATTCGGCTTGTGGCTGGCGCACTACGGATTCCATGTGGCCGTCGGCGGGCTGACGATCGTGCCGGTTCTGCAGGCCTTCCTGCTGGATCATGGGCTGGCGTGGCTGGGGGCCTCTCCGGACTGGTCGCTCGGGGCGTTGCTCCCCCTCGAATGGATCTTCCGGCTGCAGGTGGCGGCCGTCCTGGGCGGTTTCTTCGTCGGGCTGGCCGTGTTGGCGCGGTCGGCGCTGCGCACCGGCCTGCCGCCGGCGCAGGCCCTTCGACAACTCCTGCCGTGGGCGCTGGCGCTGACACTGGTCACCATCGCGGCGCTCTCCATCTTCAATCTGCCGATGGACATGCGCGGCACCGTTCGGGGGAGCGGATGATGCGGCACCCTGCACACTGGCTGCGAATGATCTCGCTGCTCCTGCTGCTCGGCCTGAGTCTGGCCGGCCCGTCCGAGGCGCAGGCCGGTGGACCGGGGACCGGTGGCCGCCGCGTACGGCTGGAGAACGCGCCGGCGGGTCCGTACCGGCTCCGTGCGCTGACCTCGCCCACGCCGCCGCGCGTCGAGAACCTGTACGTGGAGGTTCGGGTCAGCGACGGCGCTTCGGGCGCGGTCCTGACCGACGTGGCCGTGTGGGTGACCGCCGTGGCCACGGAGGGCGACGGTCAGCCCCTGGACGTTCAGGCCACGCGGGACATTGCCCCGGTCCCGGATGAGTACGCCGCCCACTTGCCGGTGGAGACGCCGGGCGTGTGGGAAATCACGATCCGAGTCGACGGACCGCTGGGAGCCGGCCAGGCTTCCTTTCTGGAGCGCGTCGCCCGCCCGAGCTCCCTGGGCCCCTGGGTGGCCATCGGGGCGCCGCTCGGCGGCCTGCTGGCGCTGGGGCTGTTCTTCTGGTGGCTGCAGCGCACCTCGCGCAGCCGGTCGGGTTAAGGAAACGCCTCCGGATTCACAGCACCGGAGGCGCACGTCTCTGCCATATTGGCAACGAAGATGATACGGAGAAACTTACCTCCCATCTCGCCCCCTGTCGCGTCTCCGCTGACAGGAGCCGCTACCATGAAGGACCATGGCGGAGAGGCCCTACGCTGCGCTACGGGCGGCTCCGCGCGGGGTGGGGGTTCGACAGGCCTCCGCGCATCTTCCGCAACCCGCTAGAAAAGGACCGAAGCCAGCTCGTCGCGGTACTCGCGCGTCCGCGGGTCATCCTCCCCGAGCAGGGCGAAGAGCCCGACCAGAATCTCTTTCGGCAGCCCGCCGCGATAGCGCTTGTCCTGGCGCAAGAGGTCCAAGAGCCCATCCATCGCGGCCGGAATCTTGCCGTGCCCGATCAGGCGCCCGGCTTGACGGAAGGCCGCGGCCAACGGATCGTCCTGCGGCTGCGGGCCGCCTTCGTCGACCTCGATCAGCAGCTGCGCCACCGGCTTGAGGCGCATGGCCGTCGACCATTCGCTGCCCGAGGGGAAGTTCTCCAGGACTTGAAGCGCCGGGCGGCCGACCCCTTGCATGAGCAGAGACTTGAGCAGGCCGAGCGCGGCGGCGGCGTTGGACGGATCTCGCTCCAGAATGTCCCGGAACGCGCCTTCGGCCTGTGACCAGCGGCGTGTCAGAAGCAGGCTGTTGGCCTCGGCCGCGGCCCGATCCGCCTCGCCCGGCGCCACCTGGCCGATGAAGCGCCGCACGACCGGCTCCGGTTGTGCACCGACGAACTCCGCGGCCACCTGCCCGTTGCGGAAGGCTTTGACGGCCGGGATGCCCTGCACGCCGAAGCGCACCGCCAGACCTTGATTCTCGTCGACGTTGACCCGGGCCAAACGGAACAGCCCATTGGCTTCCAGCGCCAGCTTCTCGAGCATGGGTCCGAGCGCCCGGCATGGGCCACACCACGGTGCCCAAAAGTCGACCACGACGGGCACGCTATGCGAACGCAGCACGACTTCTGCCTCGAAGGTCGCCTCGGTCACATCCAGGATATTTTCCGAGTGAGTCACCGCTCCACCTATCCCTCCCCTGCTTGCGAGGATTGTACGCCGTCCGCGTTAGACCTGCATCAATGCGCCGGGGTCATTCCTCGGGAGGTTCCTCAGGCGCCTGGGGCTGCTCCACGCGCACCACGTCGCCGTGCAGATCGACGACCACGCGGAATCCGCTCATTCCGAGCCAGGCGCGGGCGTCCTCCGGGATTCCGCGGGCCATCAAAGCCTCGAACTGGTCGTCGAGATTGCGCAGGGAGGCCTCGATGGCGGCTTTGGTGAAGATGTCCTCTTGGCCGAGTATCTTCATCGTGCCCTGGCTGATCAGCTCCTCGTTGCCCCGGATCTGCTCGGCCATCTGGGCCAGCACCTGCCGATCGATGTGTTCGCTCTCGACGTGCCGCAGGAAGCCTTCATCGTCGATCACGTAGAACGCCGCGCCGCCAACCACGCTGGTCGGCACGGGACGATCCTGTTCATCCACCACGAGCCCATCGAAGAGGGCCTTCTCAGCCACGCACCCTCCGCGGCGATCGGATTCAGCTTGCTTAAGGATACCGCGATCAGGAGGCCCGTATGCGAACCTGCGTCCCGTAGTCCACCCAGACCTCCTGCTCGGAGGAGGGTACGACCGGGAGGGTCCAGCGATAGAGCCACTTGGCGGCCGTCGGGGTCATGTTGATGCACCCATGGCTGCGAGGCGTGCCGAAATCGTTGTGCCAATAGGTCCCGTGGAACGAGACGCCCTCACGCGTGATGTAGGCTACCCAGGGGACCCCGGGTAGATCGTACCCGGAGGCCAGGTTGCCGACGGCCATGTGGCGGGAGCCGCGCTTGCGGAATGTGACGAACTCCCCCTGAGGCGTCAGGCTCTGGCCCGTCGGCAGGAGCTCGCCGGGCGAGATGCGCGAAGTGAAGACCATCCGATCGCCTTCAAAGCAGTTGATCCAGCAGTGCCCCAGGTCGACCTCGATGAGCTTGTCCTCCCCAGGAACATCCGGCGAGATGGGCGTAAGTTCGGAGACCGGCACCGGGCGGAAGGCCTCGGCGCGGGCGTAGTAACGCAGGTCCCACTTGTCGTCATAGATGCGGTACCAGACATGTCGTTGGGAGTCGCGGCTGACCCCATCGATCCAGTGGGTCGTCTCGTAGTAGAAGCGGTAGACCTTCTCGGCGTCGTGGCGCGGGTGCCAGTAAACCTCGACCAGCGGGACGGTGACCTCCATCAACTCCCCCAGGGCAGGCAGGCGCGCGGCCGGCAGGTTCGGCTCGTCGCGCACCGGCTGGATGATGGAAGAGTGGATGTAGCCATGGCCGGCGACCTCGTACCAGACCCGATTGTGCTCCGGCAGCACGTCGCCTACCACCGCGCCCTCCAGCTGCAAGATCTCGTCGCGCCAGAATGTCCGGCGCCGGTCGCTGCTGAAGGACGGCTGGCTGAAGACGTCGGCCGTCGCCTCGGCGACCCGGCCGAGTTGGTTCTCGTCGAGCGTCAGCCTTCGGCCCGCCCAGCGAACAGGGACGCCCAGCGCCAGAAGGCCAGCGGCAGAGGCCTTCAGGAACTCGCGGCGAGAAAGCCGCTCGGGGAGCTCGAACGGAGCCTGCATCAGACCACCGCCGGTGAACATACCATGCCAGCTGATCCGGTGCAAGAAGCAGGCCGCCGGGGCCGACGGGAGCGCGACCGGTGAGAGGCGGCCACCTCGCGCCTGCCTGCCAGGCATACGGCGGATGTGCTAGGGGTGAACGTTGACCAGGGTGCCGGCCGAGGCGAAGCCAAAGAGCCACTCGGCGTCCGGCGTGTACAGGTTGACGCAGCCGTGGCTCATCGGCGTCCCGAAGTTGCTGTGCCAGTACGTCCCGTGCAGCGCGTAGCCGCGGTAGAAGTACATCGTGTAGGGAACGCCCGGAAGGAAGTAGCCCGGGCCGCCCATGTCTGTGGCGGTGTACTTGACGTAGATTCGGAATTGACCGGTGACCGTCGGATGGGCGCGCACGCCGGTCGACACAATGAAGGTCCGCACGGCCTGGTCGCCTTCATAGGCCGTCACACGCTGATTGCCCAGGTCGACGTCGACCCAGCGGCCCTCGTTCGCCATCTCGGATGGGTCGAGGCTGTAGGTCCAAGACACCTCGGGGCGGGGCGTCGGGGTCGGGCTGGGCAGCGGCGTCTCGGTCGGCGTGGGAGTGGCGGTCGGCGTCGGGGTGGGCGTCGCCGTGGGCGTGGGCGTGGGCGTGGCGGTGGCCTTGTCGACCTCGACCGCGGCGGCCTGCGGCTGGCGGGCGAAGGCCGGTTGGCTGCCGATCCAGACGGCCAGTGCGCCGACCAGCAGAAGGCCCGGCAGGACGGTTCGGGCGGAGAACCACCGACGCACGGCCAGCGCTTCTAACGGCGCCGGCTCCAGCGTCAGATCGGCGGGCAGGTGGATCGTCCGGACCAGGCGCCGCCGATCCTCCGGGGGCAGGCGCTGGATCGTGGTGCGCAGCGCCTTGCGCGCCGCTGGGCTATCCGGCCGAATCTCCAGGGCGCGGGAAAGATACGCCAACGCCGCGCGCGGCTCCGACACCGAGGCCAGCGTGATCCAGGGCGCCTCCCAGTCCGGCGCCAGCCGGGCTGCCCGTCGGATGAGTCGGCGCGCCTCGGCGCGTTCGCCCGACTTCAGTGCGGCCCGGGCCGACTCAAGCGCCGCTCGGCTGGCGGCGCGGTCGTGCGCGCGGCTCCGCTTCACGGCGCGCCCTGAATCGGCACCGTCGCCGGCTCGTTGTACAGGTAGCACAGCAGTCCGTCGACGATCCCGATGGCAGCTTTGTCCGGATTCTGGGTCAGGAAATCCCGGTCCAGATTGAGGAAGCCGGTCTCGATGATCACGGCCGGGGTTTGACTGTGCACCTCGCGGAAGGTGTGGTAGTCGGTCATGTCGCGCGTGATGCTGCCGTACTGGAACCGCAGACCGGTGGCGCGGCCGTAGCGGTCGGCGAGGCAGTCGACCAGCCGCTGCGTGCGGTCCGGGATGGCGGTGTCCAACGCGCCACTGACTTTGTAGCCCGTGGCGAACTCGTTGATCCAGGCGCAGGTGTCCGCGTGGATCGAGACCAGGGCCGCGGCACGGTACTGGACCAGACGCTGGTCGAACTCCTCCAGAAGGTCGACGGCGAAACCGGCCGCCTCGAGACGGTCGGCCACCTGCCGGGCGATGGACAGGTTGACATCGACCTCGGCCAGGCCGTCCGGGCACTGGGAGCCGGGGTCGGTCACGCCACTAATCGGGTTGATCCCCGAGTGGCCGGCGACAATGCCGACCCGGACGCCCTGCCCCGGGCTGAAGTCCGGCGCGGGTGTGGTAATCGGCTGCTCCCCGCCTTGAACCAGGGCGATCAGGTTCTCGGCCAGCTGGCCCGGGCGCAGGCTGGCGGGTGACCATGCCGTGAAGACCGTGGCCATGACCACCGAAACACCCAGCACGATGGATAGGTAGTGCATCGCCTCCCGGGCAGCCGGGGCATCGCTCCCACCGCGTGGCCGTCCCAATCCCCTGGGCATGGATCTCCCATCCGGTCCGATTCGTCTCATTATAGCAGGCGGAGTCGTCCGGCCTCTACAGAACCCCAGTACGGACGCCAAGTTGGCTGAACGAAGGGCGGCTTGCGCTTCGCTTGCAGCTTGGCGTCACGGCCGACGGACCGGCCGGCGAGGCGCGAAGGGAAGGCGGAGCCCGCCGCCCTTGACAGGCCGGCCCGATTCCCTATAATATGTATCAAGTTCGTCATAGAAATCCGGAGTCGCGAATGGTACGCTGCACATGTCCCGGGCGGGGGCGCTAGTCACCCTGTCCCGGTCCCTTTGATCTGAGGCGCTCTTCGCCGACGCCTCAGCCGGCCAACGGACGTACGGTGGCTCGCCCCCGCGGAAGGCGCAACGGCTTTCCCTGGGTGTATCGAGGCCGCGCACGTCCGTTGGCTGTTTTTAATCGACGATTGGAGAATGGGCATGGTGACTGGATCAGCGACGAGGATCGCAGCGCAGGTCGTGCGCGCGTCCGGGGAGGGCGCATTCACCCGGATTGGTGGGACCCCCCTGCTTCGCCTCGAACGCGTCGCGGCCGGTCTCCCGCCGTCGGTGGCGCTGTACGGCAAGGCGGAGTGGTACAACCCGAGCGGTTCAGTCAAAGATCGTCCGGCAGCCACGATCATCCGCCAGGCACTGCAGGACGGGTCGCTCACCCCGAATCGGACTCTGCTCGACTCGTCGTCCGGAAACATGGGCATCGCCTACGCGACCCTGTGTGCTGCCCTCGGCCTGCGGGTCCAGCTCATGGTCCCCGCCAACGCCAGCCCCGAGCGTCTGGCCATTCTGCACGCGCTGGGCGCCGGGGTGACGCTGACCGACCCGTTGGAGGGCGCGGATGGCGCCCGCCAGGTGGCGGCGGAGGAAGCCGCCCACTACCCGGAGCGCTACTTCTTCGCCAACCAGTACGACAACGACGCCAATTGGCAATCCCACTACGAGACGACCGCGCCGGAGCTCGTCCGCCAGACCGGCGGCCGGATGACTCACCTCGTTGTGGGAATGGGCACGACCGGGACGGTCGTGGGAGTAGGCCGATACTTGCGGGAAACGCTCCCGCACGCGCGCCTGGTGGCGGTCCAGCCCGACGCGCCGCTGCACGGCCTGGAGGGCCTCAAGCACCTGGCCAGCAGCCCGAAGCCGGGGATCTACGATCCGCAGCTGCCGCACGAGATCGTGGAGGTCCGCACCGAGTCGGCCTACGCTATGGCCCGCACCCTGGCCCGCCAGGACGGCCTGCTGGTCGGCGTGTCGGCCGCGGCGGCCGTCGTCGCCGCGCGGCAGGTGGCCGAGCAGCTGGACGAGGGCGTCGTCGTAGCGCTCCTGCCCGACTCGGGGCTGAAGTACCTGAGCGAGGCTTTCTGGAGCGCCGTATGACTCTGTTGCTCTCGGCTGGGTTGCTCGAACAGATACGGCGGCACGGGGAGACTGACTACCCGTTGGAGGGCGCCGGCCTGATCCTGGGCAGCGTCGACGGTGACCAACGACGCGCCATGCACGTGCTCCCCCTCCCTAACCGCTTCGAGCACGAGGCGCGGAGCCGCCGCTATCAGATTTCCCCGGCCGACCTGCTGGCTGGGGAACAGGAAGCCGAGCGACGCGGCCTGGATGTGATCGGCGTCTTCCACTCGCACCCCGACCACCCCGCCCGGGCCTCGAGTTTCGATCGGGAGTGGGCCCTGCCCTGGCTTTCATACCTGATCACCAGTGTCCGCCTGGGTCAGGCCGGAGAAAGCCTCTCCTGGCGGCTGACCGACGACCGCTCGGCGATGCTGGAAGAACCCATACACGTGGTGAACACGCAACCCTCACCGGAGGATGGATGACGACCGTACGAATCCCGACCCCGCTGCGCCCGTACGCCGGCGGCCAGAAAGACATCGACGTCCGCGGCGAGACCGTCGCTGCGGCGCTGCACGACCTCGCCCGCCAGTACCCGGCGATGCAGATGCACCTGTTCGACGATCGCGGCGTGCTGCGACCGTACGTCAACCTGTTCCTCAACGATGAGGATGTCCGCCAACTCGGCGGCCAAGAGACACCGCTCCGACCGGGCGACCGGCTGGTGATCATCCCGAGCATCGCCGGCGGGGCGGAGGCAGACCCCGGCCTGCGGCCGGTCGACCACGCCGCGCTGCGGACCAACCAGGCGATGATCATCGCGCTGCTGGTGGCCGCGTTCCTGGCTGACGCCGCCTGGCTGACTTCGATCGTCGGTCTGCTCATGCTGCTGGGGACACTGCTCGGCAAACCCGCCTTCCTCCCGGTCTACAAGCTCCTGCAGGCGACGGGTCGATACCGAGCGGACGTCGTCCGCGACAAAAGCAGCCCGCACCGGTTCGCCCAGGGACTCGGTGGCGTGTTCCTGATACTCGCCATGGGCGCGTTCGTCATGGGGGCAGCGTGGCTGGGATGGGCGCTCTCACTGCTCGTTGCCGCGCTTGCCGCGCTCAACCTCTTCGGCGGGTTCTGCGTCGGCTGCGCCATCTACTACTGGCTGAACCGGATGGGCCTGCCCGGGTTCTCGCAATCGCCTCCGCCGGGCGCCGTGCCGGGGCGACAGCCAACCGATAGGGCCTGACGTGCCCGTGATCGAGCGGCTCGCCTACCTGTTGCTGATCGGCGGTCTGCTGTGGGTAGCCTACCGCTGGCTGGGCCGCCGCTGGCGGTCGGCACGCGCCGCCGACCTGCCCGGGCTGGAGAGGTTGGCGCGCGGCAAGGTGGGCATCCTGTACTTCACCACGCCAGGCTGCGCGCCGTGCCGGATTGTCCAGCAGCCCGCACTGCGGACGTTGCAGGCCGAGATGGGCGAGTCGCTGCAGGTCGTGCAGGTGGACGCGCTGGAGCGGCCGGGTCTGGCCGACTATTGGGGCGTGCTCTCGGTGCCGACGACCTTCCTGATCGATCGGGACGGACGCGTCCGTGGGGTGAACCACGGGGTGGCGCAGGCCGAGCGCCTACGTGCGCAGATTCGCCGGTTGGAGGACCTGCCGTCCGGCACGGCTACGCGACCTCGCCTGGCGACCGACCCCCGCGGCCGTGCACCGGAGTAGAATCGCGACGGAGATGAAGGATGGCTGATTTGAATATCTCACCCAATGGCACCCACCTCTCCCACGAGGAGATCCGTCGATACTCGCGGCATCTGCTCATGCCCGAGGTCGGCCTTGACGGTCAGAAGAAACTCAAGGCCGCCTCCGTTCTGGTCATCGGCACCGGCGGACTGGGCTCGCCCGTGGCGCTGTACCTGGCCGCGGCCGGGATCGGCCGAATCGGCCTGGTCGACTACGACGTGGTCGACTTCACCAACCTGCAGCGGCAGGTGATCCACGGCACTTCCACACTCGGCGTGGAGAAGGTCCTCTCCGCCCGCGATCGACTGCTGGACATCAACCCCGGCATCCAGGTCGACGTCTACAACGAGCCGTTCACATCCGAGAACGCCTTCCGCATCGCCGAGCCGTACGACCTGATCATCGACGGGACCGACAACTTCCCCACACGCTACCTGGTCAACGATGTCTGTGTGCTGACGGGCAAGCCGAATGTCTACGGCTCGATCTTCCGGTTCGAGGGCCAGGTGAGCGTGTTCTGGGCCAAGCATGGCCCGTGTTATCGCTGTCTGTTCCCGGAGCCGCCCCCGCCCGGGATGGTGCCTTCGTGCGCCGAGGGCGGCGTGTTCGGCGTCCTGCCCGGGACCATCGGGACCCTGCAGGCGACGGAGGCGCTCAAGCTGATCCTGGGAATCGGCGAGCCGTTGCTCGGGCGCCTGCTCTTGTATGACGCGCTGGCGCAATCGTTCGACGAGGTGCGCCTGAAGAAGAATCCGCGCTGCCGCATCTGCTCCGACGAGCCGGAGATCCGTGAGCTGATCGACTACGAGGCTTTCTGTGGGGTGCCGGGGCACGATCGGGAGCAGGCCCGGCTGTCGCAGGAATGGGAAATCGAGCCGCGCGAGCTGGCCGAACGGTTGGCCCGCGGCGAGCGCATCCGGCTGATCGACGTGCGCGAACCGCACGAGCTGGAGATCTCACGCATCCAGGGCGCCGAGCTCCTCCCGCTCGGCTCGCTGGCGGCGCGCATGCATGAGCTCGACAGCGCCGAGGAGACCGTGCTGTTCTGCAAGTCCGGCGCCCGCTCG
>Ga0154653_1121_pt5 | contig 27094 bp, 26 predicted proteins | sample Rifle2008BG13ft_FD_116082 | JGI IMG/M metagenome (GOLD analysis project Ga0154653, IMG submission 116082) | Chloroflexi bacterium RBG_13_68_17
GCCGCGTCGGAGATCGCATCCGTGAGGAGCTGGCGACACTGCTGCAGCGCGACGTCGCTGACCCGCGTATCGGCCGCCTGACCGTCACCGGGGTCGACGTCGACCGCGAGCTGTCGCTGGCCACCATCTACGTCACCGCCGCCGAGGCCGGGGCTCGCGAGGACGAGATCCTCAAGGCCCTCAAAGGCGCCGGCGGGTTCTTGAGGACGGCGCTGGCCCAGCGCATACCGCTGCGCACCTTCCCCCGGCTGCGCTTCCGCTGGGATATGTCGGTCGATCGCGGCTCGCGCATCGAGGAGCTGCTTGCCAGCCTGCGCAGCGACGACGAACCGGCCGAGGAGGCGGGGGGTGAAGGCTGAAATCGCCGCCGCCCGCTCGCGGCTCCGCAAGGCATCCAGCGTCCTGGTGGTCAGCCACATTCGTCCAGACGGGGACGCGATCGGATCGCTTCTCGGGCTGACCCTGGCCCTGCGCAACACCGGCCGGCGGGTGACGAGCTTGCTGGCCGACGGACTGCCCGGGCGGTTTGCCTTCCTGCCGGGCGCCGACCGGGTCGTGGCCGCGCCGGACGGCCCGGCCGATTTGGTTGTCGCCGTGGACTGCTCCAGCGATGAGCGCATGGGTCTGGCCCTTGACTCCATAGGTGGGCGAGTCGACCTCAACATCGATCACCACGTGACCAACACCCGCTTCGCCGACGTCAATATCGTCCGCCCGGATGCCGCGGCCACGGCGGAGATCCTGTACGAGCTGGCGCCTCGCTTCGGCCTGATGGTTGACGAGGGGGTGGCGACCTGCCTGCTGACCGGCCTGGTGACCGACACGATCGGCTTCCGCACCTCGAACGTCACCCCGGCCGTCCTGCGGCTGGCGGCTGAGCTGGTCGAACGGGGCGCGCCGCTGGCCGAGGTCTACGACCGCGGCCTCAATCGACGGGCGCTCGCGGCCGCCCGCTATTGGGGCAGCGGCCTGGTCAAGCTCGAGCGGCGGAACGGATTGGTGTGGACCACGCTCACCCACCAAGATCGTCTGCGCTCCGGCTATCCGGGGTTGGATGACGCCGACCTGATCAACCTGGTCAGCGCCATCGAGGAGGCCGAGGTCGCCCTGATCTTCATCGAACAGCCGGGCGCCAAGGTGAAGGTCAGCTGGCGCTCGCGCGCTCCGGTGGATGTGGCGCAGATCGCCGCGCAATTCGGAGGCGGGGGGCACGCGCCGGCGGCCGGCGCGGTGATCGCCGGGACCATCGACCAGGTGGCCGAACTGGTCCTCGAGGCGACCGCCGCATACCTGACTCAAGTCCGGAGTGCGGCGGCATGAAGGACTACGGTCTGCTGATCGTCGACAAGCCGGTCGGCCCCACCTCGCACAGCGTGGTCAACCTGGTACGCAAGGGCACGCAAATTCGCAAGGTCGGCCACGCCGGGACGCTCGATCCGCGCGCCTCCGGCGTGCTGGTGCTCTGCCTCGGGGCGGCAACGCGGCTGAGCGAGTACCTGTCCACCTCGATCAAGTGCTATGAAGCCACGGTCCGCTTCGGCAGTTCCACGCGCACGTTCGATGCGGACGGGGAAGTCACCCGCCGCACGGGACTGTCCCCCGACCTGAAGCAGATCCTGGGACTTCTTCCCCAGTTCCTGGGTGAGATTGACCAGGTCCCGCCGCCTTACAGCGCCATCAAAATCCGCGGCCGCAAGGCCTACGAAATGGCCCGCGCCGGCGAGACGGTCGACCTGGTGCCGCGCAAGGTGGTCATCCACCGCCTGGAAGCGAAGGACTACAAGGCGCCGGACCTATCGCTCGTTGTCGAGTGCTCGGCCGGGACGTACATCCGATCCCTGGCGCACGACCTCGGCGAGCGACTCGGGACCGGTGCGCACCTGACCGGCCTGCGCCGGACCAAGGCCGGACCGTTCACGCTGCACGATGCGGTCCCGCTCCCAAAGCTCGAGGTTGCCTTCATCACCGGGAAGTGGGAGCAGCACATCCGGCCGGCGGCCGACGCGCTGCCGGGATTGCCGGAGGTGCACGTCGACGCGCCCGGTGCCGAGCGGCTGCGTTTCGGGCACCGCATCCCGCGCGAAGCCGACGCCGCCGGCATGGCCAAGGCCATCGGTCCCGACGGCGAGCTGATCGCGATTCTGGAGGCCGTCGAAGGCGCTCCCGACTGGCATCCGCGCAAGGTCTTCATCGGGTGACCGGATTGATGCGTCACGTTCGCGACCTCGCCGATCTGAAGCTGCCCGCCACGGCCGTCACGATCGGCTCGTTCGACGGCGTCCACCTCGGGCATCAGTCGCTGGCACGAGCGCTGGCCTCGACGGCCAAGGCGGATGGGCTCCCGGCCGTGGTGCTGACCTTCTTCCCGCATCCGTCCGTCGTGCTGCGCAGCCGACGGCCCGCCTACTACATCACCTCGCCAGACGAGAAGGCCGCTCTGCTCGGTGAGCTGGGCATCGACTACGTGATCACCCAGCCGTTCGATCGCGCCCTGGCGGCGGTGCATGCGGAAGCGTTCCTGGGGCGGCTGCGGTCCCAGCTGGGGATGAAGCATCTGTGCATCGGTGAGGATTTCGCGCTCGGCCATGGTCGGGAGGGCAACCGGTCGTTCCTCGAGGCGGCCGCTCCGCGGTTCGGTTACGCGCTGCACGTGCTGCCGCCGGTCCTGGCGGGCGGTGAGGCGGTCAGCTCGACTCGCATTCGCGAGGCGCTTAGCCTCGGCGACGTGGCCCGAGCGGCGGCGCTTCTGGGCCGGCCGTTCACCGTCTCCGGCACCGTCGTGCGCGGGGCGGGGCGCGGCCGCTCTCTGGACATCCCCACGGCCAACCTTCGGATCTGGGAGGAGCGCGCCACCCCGACCGCCGGCGTGTACGCATGCGTGGCCGAGGTCGAATCGGGCAGGTACAAAGCAGTCACCAACATCGGCGTCCGCCCGACTTTCGAGCCCGGCCAGGATACGCCAGTCGTCGAAAGCCATCTGCTCGACTTCAACGGGGACCTGTATGGCCGGGAGATGCGACTGATCTTTGTCGACCGATTGCGAGATGAGAAGCGCTTCAGCGGTCCGCAGGAGCTTGTCCAGCAAATCCACAGCGACATCGATCGCGCGCGGCGGATCCTGGCTGGGAGGCCGGAGGTCGGCGATGGATGATCGGTTCGGTCGGCGGGTGTACCTGCTGAGCCCGCGCCAGCTCAGCCCGGAGACCATCGCGGTGACCTTTGCCAAGACTTCCAGGTCACCGCTCTCGTTTGCGGAGATCGCCGCCGAGCTGACCGACGCCAAGTCGGCGGAGTTTCACGAGAAGTGGGTGGTGGGTTACGGGCATGCCTCGGTCGCCGAACACGCCGTGCTGCATGTCGCCTTCGAAAACGTGTCACGCCTGGCAGTCGAGGCGATCGAATCCAGTCGTCTGGCCTCCTACACCGAGAAGTCGACGCGCTATCAGAAGTGGGATCCGGAGAGCTTTCACGTCCCGGTAGAAGTGATCGGCGCTCCGGTTGAAGCGCGCTACCGTCAGATCTGTGAGCGGCTTTTCGATGCCTATCAGCGCTCGCTGGGTCCGGTGCAGGCGGTGGTCCAGAAGAGCACCCCGCGACGATCGGAGGAGAGCGACGAGCGGTGGGACGGTCGCATTCGCTCGCGTTATGTGGACGCCTGCCGCTACCTGCTACCGATGGCCGCGCTGGCGAATGTCGGCATGACGGCCAACGCGCGCGTCCTCGAGCATGCACTGGGCAAGATGCTCGCCCATCCCCTGGCCGAGGTCCGGGAAATCGGCGACGAGTTGCGCCGCGTGGCGCAGGTCGAGCTGCCGACGCTCCTGAAATACGCCGAGCCGGCCGGCTACCTGCCGGAAACCGAGGCCGCGCTGGGGGCGCTGGCCCCCGGCACCCGCTTCGCAGCCGGGCAGGGCCCCCTCCGTCTGGTCGCTTTCGATCCCCAGGCCGAGGTGCGCGTGCTGGCGGCCGCGCTGTATCCGCACGGCGAAGCCTCGTTTGGCGAGCTGGAAGCCCACGTGAGCAGCCTGGGCCGCGGGGCACGGGCGCGGCTCATCGCGGAGTTGCTGGGCCGCCTGGGGCGCTTCGAGGTCCCGCTGCGGGCGCTGGAGCATGCCGTCTACACGGTCGAGGCGGTTCTCGACCAGGGCGCGTACTTCGAGCTCAAGCGGCATCGGATGATGACACTCACGCCGCAGCGGCTCACCACCCGGCACGGGTTCGCCGTCCCCCGCTTGATGGAAGAAGCCGGTTTGGGGCAGGACTACCAGGCGGGGATGGATGCGGCGGCGGATGCCTTCGAGGAGCTGGCTGCCTGGAACCCGGACGTCGCCGCCTACGGGGTCCCCAATGGCTTCAACCGCCGGGTCCTGATGACCCTCAATCTGCGGCAGGTCTACCATCTGTGCGAGCTGCGGGCTGCCGCCAACGCCCATTTCGCCATGCGTCGGCTGGCGCTGGGGCTGGCAGAGCTCATCCGGCAGGTGCATCCGTCGCTGGCCGGGTTCCTGCGGCTGCCCGAAGGGGCCACGAGCCGATCCATCGAGGAAGAGCACTTCTCCAAAGTGTGAGCGCTCGCCGGATGCTCACCAGCAGACGACGTGCCGGGCCCCGCCCGGTTTGATGAGCGCCTCACCCCCTGACCCCCGCCCCAAGCGGAATTCCCGCGGCCGCGAGGGTCGGCCCAAGCCGGGGGAGCCCCTCGGGGGTGCTCCCAGGATAGCGCTGGGACGATGTCCGCGAGGGCCAGGGGTGGGGGTTCGGCAGGCCTCCACACCTTCTCCGCAGTCTGCTAGGAGCCATGTCTGATTGAGCGGCTCGCCGCGGCCTGCTATAATCCGTTGTCAAGTATGGAAGCGATTCTGGCCGAGGGTCTGACCAAGGAGTTCGACGGTTTCACCGCCGTCGAGGATCTCAGCCTGCATGTCGGAGCGGGCGAGATCCTCGTGCTGCTCGGGCCGAATGGGGCGGGGAAGACCACGACCATCCGCATGCTGGCCTCGATCTTGCGGCCGACACGCGGCCGGGTGGTCATCGCCGGCCATGACGCCGCGGTCGACCCGGTCGCGGTGAGGCGCAGCGTCGGGTTGTTGACCGAGCACCATGGCCTGTACACCCGCATGCGGGCTCGGGAGTACCTGCGCTTCTTTGGTCGGGCGTATGGCGTGCCGCGCCGGGAGGCCGACCGCCGGGCGGCTGAACTACTCGACCGCTACGGTCTGGGCGACAGCGCCGGGCGGCGGCTGGGTGAGTATTCAAAAGGCATGCGGCAGAAGCTGGCGCTGGTGCGCGCCTTGCTCCACGATCCGCAGGTTCTGCTGCTCGACGAGCCGACCTCGGCCATGGACCCGGCCAGCGCCCGGATTGTCCGGCAGGGCATCGCCAGCCTGCGCTCGGCCGAGCGGGCGATCGTCGTGTGCACCCACAACTTGACCGAAGCCGAACTGCTGGCCGACCAGCTCGCCATCATCCGGCGCGGGCGGATCATCGCCCTGGGTGCGCCGCACGATCTCAAGCGGTCGATGCTGGGCGACCCGATCATGGAGCTGCGGCTGCCCGGCTCGCTCGACGGCGCCGTCCATCTCCTGCCACCCGGGGCAGAGCTGATCGACAGCGGCCCAACCTGGCTGCGCTACCGGACCGCCCAGCCCGAGGTCGATAATCCGCTCCTGCTGCAGGCGTTGGCCCGGCAGGGCATGGCGGTCGTGACCCTGTCCGAGGTCGGCCGGAGTCTCGAAGACATGTACCTGCGCGTGGTTGGCGACGCCGACGGCGCCGAGGCGGCCCAGGCATGAGCGTGTTGTCCCCGACAGCCAAACCCCTTCTTTCGGGGGCGATGCTCGTCGCCGGCCGCGAGATAGGCGACCAGTTGCGCGACTGGCGCATCCTGGGCCCGATCGCCCTGCTGACGCTGTTCTTCCCGCTGCTGATGAACTTCACCGCCCGGCAGGCGGTCGACTTCGTCAATCGCTATGGGGCGCCGTTGATCGGCGAGCGGCTGATCCCCTTCCTGCTGATGGTCGTCGGTTTCTTCCCGATCTCGATCTCCCTCGTCATCGCGCTGGAAAGCTTCGCCGGTGAGCGCGAGCGGCTGTCCCTCGAGCCGCTCCTGGCCACCCCCCTGACCGACGCTCAGCTCTACATGGGAAAGATGATCGCCTCCCTGGCACCGCCGCTGACGGCCTCCTACCTGGGGATCGGCGTCTACCTGATCGGGTTGGCGGCGCAGCTCGGATGGAGGCCTCCGCCGACCTTGTTGATGCAGGTCCTGCTGCTGACGACAGGCCAGGCGATCGTGATGGTCAGCGGCGCGGTGGTGATCTCCTCGCAGACGACCTCTGTCCGGGCTGCGAACCTGCTGGCCTCGTTCATCATCATCCCCGTCTCCCAGCTCATCATCGGTGAGAGCCTGATCATGTTCTGGGGGCGGTACACCATCCTGTGGTGGATCCTGCTGGCCCTGCTGGTCCTGGCGCTCGTTCTGGGACGCATGGGCATGCAGATGTTCAACCGCGAGGAACTGCTGGGGCGCGAGATCGACATCCTCAACCTGCGCCTGGCCTGGCAGTCCTTCTGGCAGGCATTCCGCGGCGGCGCGGTCAGCCCATTCGCCTGGTATCGCCAGGTGCTGGGCGAGACGCTGCCGCGGATGCGCGGCGCCCTGGTCGTGATGGCGGTCGTGCTGGCGGCGGGCTACGGCATCGGCATCCATCTGGCCTCGGTCTTCACCCTCCCGCCTGAATTGCTGCGTGTCGAAGCCATCGGCGAGGGGCTGACCGAGCAGCTGGCCCGCTTTGGCATGCTATCCGGCCGCGGGTTCCTATGGGTGCTGATGAACAACGTCCGGGCGATCGGGCTGGCCAGCTTGCTGGGCGGCTTCACCTTCGGCGTCCTGGGGGTCGTGCTCCTGATGGCGCCCATCGCCATCGTTGGTTATTTCGCAGCGAATGTCTCTCTGGTGGGCGGGGATGCCCTGCGCTTCTTGCTGGCGCTGGTTGCACCGCATGGCCTGCTGGAAGTGCCGGCCGCGCTGCTGGCCGGCGCGGCGATCGTCCAGCTCGGCCTGGCGGCTGTCAGCCCGCCCGAAGGGAGGTCCCTCGGTCAAGCCTGGCTCGTGGCGCTGGCACGCTGGGCGCGGATCATGCTGGGGCTGGTGGTGCCGCTCCTGGTCGGCGCGGCGCTGCTGGAAGTCTTCGTCACTCCGCAGATCGCTGTCAGGCTGCTCGCCGGGCCCTGAGACATGCCGAAACTGGTCATCCTCGGAACCGCCAACGCGATCCCAGATCCGGCGCGCGAGAATACCCACATGGCCGTGGTCGGCCGGCGCAGCGCCGTCCTGATCGACTGTGTGGGCACGCCGACCGTCCACCTGGCCCGCGCCGCAGTCCCCCTCGACAGCGTCAACGATTTGATCGTTACACACTTCCATCCCGACCATGTGTCGGGCGTCCCGCTGCTGCTCATGAACATGTGGCTGCTCGGCCGGCAGGAGCCGCTGCGGGTCTACGGCCTGCATCACTGCCTCGAGCGCCTGGAACACATGATGAGTCTCTACCAATGGGACAATTGGCCGAACTTCTTCCCGGTGGCGTTCCACCGCCTGCCCGAGCGTGAGCACATGTTGGTGATGGAGGCGGAGGACTTTCGGGTGTACTCGTCGCCGGTGCGCCACATCATCCCCACGATCGGGCTGCGGATGGAGAACAACGATGGCGGCCGGGCGGTGGTGTATTCGGGGGACACCGAGCCGTGCGAGGCGGTCATCCGGCTGGCCAGCGGGGCGGATGTCCTCATTCATGAGGCTTCCGGCGGCGGGGTGGGTCACTCCACGGCCGACCAGGCCGGGCAGGTCGCCCGCACGGCGGAGGTGGGCCGCCTGATGCTGATCCACTATCCAGGCGGGGCGCCGAGCGCAGGTCTGGTCGAGCAGGCGCAGGCGGTCTTCCCGGGGCCGGTCTCTCTCGCCCAGGATTTCACTGAGGTCGAGTTCTAACCCGGTCGTCAGGACGGGTTGCGGCGCTGCCGCCCGGCGGGGTGGCGGCTCGGGCTCGGCTCAGGCTCGGGCAGGGGCCAGCGTGGCGTGAAGGTAGTGGAACTCGCCCCGGGCCGGGATCAGATCGACGACTTCCGTGACCGTGTAGCTTTGATCTCCCAGCCGGACGATATCGCCGACCTTGGGCGGCCGATCGACGTTGGCGATCGTCCCGGGGTGGTCGTTGCCTGTCACGACGTAGCTGACCTTGTAGATCGGCGACATCGAGGCGCCCTCAGCGGTTGGCCAGGTTGCGGTGCCGCAGCTTGAACGACAGGTCGGCGGCCATGTTGCGCATGACGACGAAACCGAGCCGATAGTTCGAATCGCAGAGCGCGGCGAAATCCTGCCGGTAGATGATCTGGACGGCGGTGCCGTTCACCAACGCCCGAACGGTCGCCGAGCGCGGGCCGTGGTCGACGAGGGCCATCTCACCGAAGATCTGGCCACGGCCGAGATGGACCATGGTGCGCGGCGCCTGGTCGTTCGGCAGGCGGCTGAGGAGGACCTCCACGAAGCCGTCGCAGACTACGAACAGGTCGTCGCCGATCTCCCCCTGGGTGGTGATCACCTGGCCGGCCTGGTACGTCCGCTCATGGCACAAGGCCGCCACCGCTTCGAGCTCCAGCGGCTCCAGCCCGTCGAAGAGTTCGACCGTTTTGAGCACCGCGATCAGGTCCATCAAACCCTCCTGCCCGGGCGTCGCCTGGGCGGGCCGGGCGGGATTGCCACACTGGAATTGTACAGCCGGGCGGGCGGAGCGCCAGTGGGCGGTCGGTCCGGGTCGGCGGTCGCGCGGCGGCCGGCCGGGTGGGTTGCGTATGCGCGGTGTGGTACAATCATTCGGACCAAGACTCCCGTGATTGAATACCAAAGGGTACCGATGGGTGGAGAGCGATCTCTGACCGGTAGGTTGCGTCTCTCCGCAGGCGGCGAGGAGGAATCCTGGCCGAGCGACACGGTGAGCGGCTGGCCGTGGGCGGTGCGCCGTCATCCGCATCTTTGGCGCCCCCCGACCGACGTCTTCGAGACCGACGAAGCCTACGTGGTGATGGTTGAGGTGGCCGGCATGCGCGAGGCCGAGTTTGCCGTCACGCTCGACCGGCAGGTCCTGGCCATCCGCGGCGTTCGCGCCGATTCCCCGGCTGCCAATGCCTACCATCATATGGAAATCGCATACGGCGAGTTTGCCACGGAGGTCCGCCTGGCGGTCGCCGTCGACGCCGCCGACATCCAGGCCAGCTACGCCGACGGCTTCCTGCGGGTTGTATTGCCCAAATCCCCGCCCAAGCAGATCTCCATCACCGGCTGAGCCCGGCCGACCACCTCATGACGACACGGAACCTCCCCATGGACCCACGGGACCCTCTGCCTCTCGACTCCGAACCGATCGACGGCGATGCGCGGCCTGACTCAGGCGACGCGCCCGCACAACTGGCGACGACGATCAAGGTCCAGGAGGAGGGCAGCCAGGCGGGCGAGCCGGGCGGCGCCTCCGACGCGCCGGAGATTCCCGATCAACTGCCCATTCTGCCGCTGCGGGGGGTCGTCGTCTACCCGCACACGGCGGTCCCGCTGACCATCGGCCAGCCGCGTTCGATCAAACTGGTCGACGACGTGATGAGCGCCGGCCGCATGATCGGCCTGGTGACCTCCCGCGATCCCGAGCTCGAGCTCCCCGGTCCGGAGGACCTGTACCGCTTCGGGACGGTGGCGACCATCCAGCGCCTGTTCCGGGCGCCCGACGGCACGATCCGCCTGATCGTGCACGGTATCGCGCGCTTCGAGCTGGGCGAGTTCACCAGCCTGGATCCCTACCTGATCGCCCGCGTCAACTTGCTCCCCGAGACGGTCGAGCAGGGCGTCGGGGCGGAGGCCCAGGTCCGCGCCGCGCAGGACCTCTTCCAGCAGGTGGCCGACCTGGCCCCGTCGCTGCCGCGAGAGGTCGTCGGCGGGGTGCTCCTGCTCGAGGACCCGCTCCACGTCGCCTACACCATCGCCAACTATCAGCGCATGGAGCTGGAGGAAGCCCAGGCGCTTCTGGAGGAGAACTCGGTAGTCGCCAAGCTCCAACGGCTGAACACGCTGCTGAGCCGCGAGGTCGAGGTCCTGTCCCTGGGACAACAGATCCAGAAGGAAGCCCGCACCGAGATCGAGAAGGTCCAGCGTGAGTACTTTCTGCGGGAGCAGCTCAAGGCCATCCAGCGTGAGCTGGGGGAGACCGACGAGCAGGCGGCCGAGGCCGAGGAGTTCCGCAAACGGATCGAGGCAGCCGGCATGCCGGAGGAGGCCGAGAAGCAGGCCCGGCGGGAGCTCGACCGCCTGGCTCGGCTTCCGACGGCCGCGGCGGAGTATGGCGTCATCCGCTCGTATCTCGACTGGCTGGTGACGCTGCCCTGGTCTCATACCACGCAGGACAACCTGGATATCGCCCATGCCCGCCAGGTTCTGGACGAGGACCATTTCGGGCTGGGGGATGTCAAGGACCGGATTCTGGAGTACCTGGCGGTGCGCAAGCTGCGTCTGGAGCGCCGGCAGGAGCCCGAGCCCGAGCCGCGCGACCACATCCGGCGGGAACGCGAAGGGGTGATCCTGTGTTTTGTCGGACCGCCCGGGGTGGGGAAGACCTCGCTGGGCCGCTCGATCGCCCGCGCCACCGGCCGCGAATTCATCCGCATCTCGCTCGGCGGCGTGCACGATGAGGCCGAGATCCGTGGCCACCGGCGCACGTATGTCGGCGCGCTGCCGGGAAGGATCCTGCAGGCGCTGCGGCGGGCCGGCACACGCAATCCGGTCTTCATGCTCGACGAGGTCGACAAGCTCGGCCAGGATTTCCGCGGCGATCCGTCATCGGCGCTGCTGGAGGTGCTGGATCCCGAGCAGAACCGCGAGTTCCGCGATCACTACCTGGAGGTCGGTTTCGACCTATCGCTCGTGATGTTCATTACCACGGCCAACTGGATCGAGACGATCCCCGGGCCGCTGTTGGACCGGATGGAGGTCATCCAGCTGTCCGGGTACACCGAGCAGGAGAAGATCGCCATCGCCCGTGGCTACCTGATCCCGCGGCAGATCCGCGAGAACGGCCTGCGCGGCGAGGAGGTCCGTTTGCAGGACGAGGCGCTGCGTCTGCTGATCCGTTCGTACACTCGTGAAGCCGGCGTGCGCAATCTGGAGCGGGAGATCGGCCGGGTGTGCCGCAAGGTCGTCACCCGCATCGCCGAAGGCAAGGCGGCCAGTGTCGAGATCACGCCCGAGATGGCCGCCGAGTACCTGGGCAAGCCGCGCTTCTTCGGGACGGAGGAGATCGAGGAGCGGACCTCGCTCCCCGGGGTGGCGACCGGTCTGGCCTGGACGCCGGCGGGCGGGGACGTGCTCTTCATCGAGGCGACGGCCATGCCGGGCGGCAAGAACTTCACCTTGACCGGCTCGCTCGGCCAGGTCATGCAGGAGTCGGCTCGGGCGGCCCTGTCGTACGTCCGCTCGAAGTCGCCCGAGATCGGGGTGCCGGCGGAGTTCTGGGCCAAGCATGACATTCACCTGCACATCCCCAGCGGGGCGCAGCCGAAAGATGGGCCGTCGGCCGGCGTGACGATGGCCTGTGCGCTGGCCTCCCTGGCCACCGGGAAGGCCGTGCGGGCCGATGTCGGCATGACCGGCGAGATCACGCTGCGCGGGAAGGTTCTGCCGATCGGCGGCGTGAAGGAAAAGGTGCTGGCCGCTCACCGGGCCGGCCTGAAGACGGTCCTGCTGCCGCGCCGCAACGAACGCGATGTCGACGACGTCCCGGAGGAGGTCCGCCGCGAGCTGCGCTTTGTGTATGTCGACACGGTCGACGAACTCCTGCGGGCCGCCCTACAAGAGAGCAGTGACACCGCAGCCGGGGGCAACGGCGCCGGCCGGCGGCCAGTCAAACCGCCCCGCGCGAAGAAAAGCGGCCCGCGCCGCCCGGCCAAACGCCCGAGGGCGGGCTGATCCGGCGGCCGGAGCCGAGGCCCTCAACCATGCCGAAGTTGATGGTCGTGGATGACGATCGATCGACGGTGTCCCTGCTGACGCTGCTCCTGCAGCTGGAGGGATACCAGGTCGTCGTGGCCGAAGCGCGCACCGCGGCCTTCGACGCCATCCGCGCCGAGAGACCGGACATGGTCCTGCTGGATTTCTTCCTGTCCGACGGGGAGGGTCTCGAAGTGCTCCTGCGGCTCCGCGCCGATCCGGAGCTGGCCGAGACGCGTGTGATCATGCTATCCGGTATGGAACTTTCCGAGAAGTGCTATGCTGCAGGAGCGGACGGGTTCCTGCTCAAACCGTACACACCCGACCAATTGATCGCGCTGATCCGAGAGAAGCTCGGACCGGACGCCCCGGCGGGTAAGACGCCCGCTGGAAGGTCACCGTAGAGAAGAGAGTATCGTGGCCAGAAGAAGAAACCGAGATGGAGCCCGCCAATGGCGGGTTGTGGATCTGCACCTGCACACGCCGGCGTCGAGCGACTTCCAGGAAACCGACGTCGGATTCATCGACATCCTGCACCGGTGCGAAGCGCGCGGCCTGGACGCGGTCGCTTTCACCGACCACAACACGGTCGCCGGATATCGGCGCATGCAAGAGGAGATCAACCAGCTTGAGCTCCTCGAGAAGCTCGGCCGGATGCATGAGGAGGAGAAGCGCCGGCTCCAGGAATACCGCCGCCTGCTGGAGCGGACCCTGGTCCTGCCGGGCTTCGAGTTCACCGCCACATTCGGCTTCCATATCCAGGGCATCTTCCCGCCCAGCAAGCCGGTGCGAGAGATCGAGCATCTGCTGCTGCGTCTGAACATCCCGGCGGAGATCCTCGATCAAGGCTCCTCGACCGTCGGCGCTACCAGCGATGTGTTGACCGCCTACCGGGTGATTGCCGAGGCCGGTGGGCTGGTCATCGCCGCGCACGTCAACTCGACCAACGGGGTGGCCATGCGCGGCTTCACCTTCGGCGGGCAGACCAAGATCGCCTATACCCAGGACCCGAATCTGCACGCGCTGGAGGTGACCGATCTGGACCAACGCGGGCGGCGCTCCACGGCGCCCTTTTTTAGCGGCACCAAGCCGGAATACCCGCGCCGGATGCATTGCATCCAGGGTTCCGATTCCCACCGCCTGCGTACCGACCCGGCCAACAAGAAGAACACCGGGATTGGTGACCGGACGACCGACCTGCTTCTGCCCGAGGTGAGCTTCGAGGCCATTAAGGAACTGTTCCTGAGCAACGACTTCGCCCGGACGCGGCCGCACATGCATACCGTCGAGACACCTTCCTACGACTTCATCCAGCAGGCGATCGAAGAGGGTCCGAGCATCATCCAGGATTTCCACGAGAGCATGACCCAGCGCGGCGGAAAGCTATACGCCGTGATCGCCGACGTGTGCGCCTTCGCCAACACCAACGGCGGGACCCTGTATATCGGCGTGTCGGGAGAGGCGGGCACGCCGGCGCCGGGCGTCCCCGGCGCGGCGACCGCGGTGCGGCAGCTCGAGCGCGAAATCAGCCAGCGTATCACGCCTCCGCTGACCTGTCAGGTCGACATCCAGGAGACCGGCGGCAAGACCATACTGCGCGTGCTGGTTCCACGCGGCGACGATCCCCCCTGCGCCGTCGACGACAACAAGATTTACGTGCGCGAGGAAGCCGAGACGGCACTGGCCGTTCGCGACGAGATCGTCCAACTGGTGCGGCGGAAGCAGGCCGCGCCGGCGGAACTGCCGGTCCCCGAGCCCGAAGCGCCGGCGACGATCGAGTCCTTGCCATCCGGGGTGGAACCGCCCCGGACCGGCGTCGAAGTTGTGGCCGTCGAAGATCGCGACGGGGCCCGCTACCACACCATGCGCGACCTGCGCAACGGCAACGTGGTCAAGAATGTCACCACGACCTCGGCTCGCCGATTGTGGCATTACGCGCTCACCCAGCACGCCAAGCTGCCCGACGACCTGTTGAAGGCGCCGATCGCCTGGCAGGGGGACCTGGGCATCGTCGGCAAGCGCAGCCACGGACGGCGCGAGCGATTCGACCTGGCGCAGAAAACGCCCGAAGGGATCCGCGTCTACTACGGCGTCACCGAAGACGGCATTCACGGCGAGTGGAAGCGCCTGATCGGCGGAGAGGCCGACTAGGTCCGGCGGCCCGACCGGCGAGCTGCCGGCAGCCGCTTTCAGGCCGCTTGGGCATGGACATCCGGACCTTCGAATTCGATCGTGACCTGCCGAAGGTGCTCGACCTGTGGCGCACATCCGGCCCGGGGATCCACCTGGGCCGGTCCGACGAACCGCTCGAGCTGCGCAAGAAGCTGACACGCGACCCTGACCTGTTCCTGGTGGCCGAGGAAGACGGCGCGCTGATCGGCTCAGTCATGGGCGGATTCGACGGCCGCCGCGGCATGGTCTATCATCTGGCCGTGGCGCCGGACAGGCGCCGAGGAGGGCTGGGCCGGCGCCTGATGGACGAGCTCGAACGTCGGCTGCGCAGCAAGGGCTGCCTGAAGGTCTACCTCCTGGTCACCCGGGACAACCCGGAGGCGCTGGGTTTCTATGAACGGCTGGGCTGGGAAGCGATGGATCTGCACTTGCTAGGGAAGGTGATCGAGTGAGAGTCGCCCTCCTGACGGTCTCCGACCGTTCGGCGCGCGGCGAACGGGAGGATCTTTCGGGGCCGCTGCTGCGCCAGGCCCTCGAAGCCCAGCACTGGACGGTCGTGCGAAGCGGGGTCGTCGCCGACGACCCGGAATCGATCGGCGCGGCGATTGCCGGTTGGGCCGACTCGAAGGAGGTCGACCTGATCTTGACGACCGGCGGCACCGGTTTCGCACCGCGGGACTGCACGCCGGAGGCCACCCGAGCCGTGATCGAACGCGAGGCTCCCGGGCTGGCAGAGGCAATGCGGCTGGCCGGGTCGCGGCACACGCCGCACGCCATGCTTTCTCGGGCAGTGGCCGGGATTCGCGGGCGGACGCTGATCGTCAACCTCCCCGGGAGCCCCAAAGGGGCGCGCCAGGGATTGGACACGTTGCTGCCCGTCCTGCCGCATGCCATCGCCCTGTTGACCGAACAGGCCGATGCGGAGCAGGGCCACGCGCCGCCGGCGCGGACCAAGACCTGACCGGGGGAGGCCTCTCGATCGCCGAGGCGGCACCATGCCCCAATCCATCCTCGTCTTCGCCGCCCACCCGGATGACGCCGAGTTTTTCGCCGGAGGCACCCTGGCCCGCATGGCCCGTGAGGGGGCCCGCCTCCGCCTGGCGATTGCGACCGACGGCCGGCGGGGCTCGTTCAGCATCGACAGCGACCGCCTGGCCGAAACGCGCCAGGAGGAGGCTCGCCGCGCCGCGGCGGTGATCGGCGCCGAACCGCCGCTGTTTCTCGGCCATCCCGACCTCGAGCTGGACCGGCTGCCTCCCGGTACCCTGCGAGAGCAGTTCATCCGCCTGATTCGCGAACTCCGCCCGGACGTACTCTTCGCCCCCGACCCATTTGCTGCGCAAGAGGTCCACCCCGACCACCGTGCCGTCGCCTGGGCGGCCTCCGATGCCGTGCACTTCGCTACGCTCCCGCTAATGCATCCTGAGCACGTGCTGGCGGGATTGACCCCGCATTTTGTCGCCGAGAAGTACTTCTACGCCGAGACCCCGGCCGCTTCGGCTCGGATTGTCGACATCAGCCAGACGATCGACCTCAAGCTCCGGGCGCTGGCCGAACACAGGAGCCAGATGGAGTTCCTGGTCGAGGACGTGCGGCGACAGGCGGTCGTGGCCGGCCTCGACCTGCAGAGCGTGATCGGTGCGGCTCTCGATGACCCGATGGCCGCGGTCGAATGGGCCATGCGGGCGCAGGCGGCGGAGGTCGGGGCGCGCCTCGGCCTCGCCTACGGCGAGGCGTTTCGATATGTGCGTTTCCATCCGATCGTCGAGGACCTGCTGGCCACGCGGTCGGACGGGTAACCTCCACCACCGGCCGGTTGCTGTCCCGGGCTGGCGCTCGAGCCATTCCGCGGAGGGAGGACGCAGTGAAATCAACGTCGCGCTACCGCTGGTTCGTCATCTTTGTGTTCTTCATGTTCATGTTCCTGCACCAGACCGACCGGCTGATGATCGGCTCGATGCAAGTGCCGATCATGGACGAGTTCGGGATCAGCGATTCGCAATGGGGGCTGATGAACACCGGCGCGCTGGTTGTGGCGACGATCCTGTACCCGGTCTGGGGTTACTTGTATGACCGCTATGCCCGGGCGAAACTTCTGTCCCTGGCCTCACTTGTCTGGGGCGCCACAACCTGGCTGAGCGCCTTGATGCGAGCCTATGTGCCCTTCTTGGCGACGCGCGCCTCGACCGGCATCGACGACTCGTCCTATCCGGGCCTGTACTCGCTGGTGGCCGACTACTTCGGGCCGGGGTTGCGCGGGCGGGTGTACGGCTTGCTGCAGGTGGCGCAGCCTCTCGGCTACTTGCTGGGCATGGTCCTGGCCTTGATGGTCGCGCCGCTGATCGGGGGTTGGCGCTCGGTGTTCTACCTCACCGGAGGACTCGGGCTGGTGATCGCTGTACTGATCTTCTTCGGCGTGCGCGAGATGCCGCGCGGCCGGGCCGAGCCTGAGCTGGAAGGCGTGGAGGAATTGCGCCAGTTCCACTTCTCGTGGGCTGAGGCCAAGCTCGCGGTGCAGAAGCGCTCGATGTGGTTCATCTTCGCCCAGGGCTTTGCCGGGGTGTTCCCCTGGAACGTCATCACATTCTTCTTCTTCGGCTACCTGATCCGCGAGCGCGGCTATGACAACGACTCCGTGCTCTTCACCATGGCGCCGGTGATCTTGATTCTGGCCGGCGGCTACTTCCTGGGCGGCATGCTGGGCGACATGCTGTTCAAGCGCACGCTGAATGGTCGTATCGTGGTCTCCTCGGCCGGCGTTCTACTCGGGGCGATCTTCCTGTTCTTTGCCATTCGCACCCCGATAGACCAGCGCTCCCAGTTCTTCGTCCTGATGTGCCTCGCGGCCGTGTTCATGCCGATGTCCTCCCCGAATGTGATCTCGACGATCTTCGACGTAACTTTGCCGGAGGTGCGCAGCACGACGCAGGCCGTCGAGTACTTCGTCGAAAACAGCGGCGCGGCCCTGGCGCCGCTCATGGCCGGCCTGCTGGCCGATGCGACGAACCTCGAGACCGCCATCCTGGTCATCTGCATCAGCGCGTGGCTGCTCTGCTTCGTGCTCTACCTGGGAGCGCTGTTCTTCGTTCCCTCCGACATCCGCGCCCTGCGCGCTCAGCTCCGGCAGCGGGCCGAGGATGACCGGGCGGCACATGCCGTGCAGGCAGGCTAAGCCCTCTTCAGGACCGGGCGCCATGGGCCTGACGGCGACCGAAGCGGCCGTCGATGTCTTCGTCGTCGGGGACTACTGCCTCGATCTGGTGTTCACCGAGCTGCCCGGGTTCCTGGAGATGGGGAAGGAGATTGTCGCCGGCGGCTTCGCCATGACCCCCGGCGGGGCGTACATCAGCGCCGTCGCCCTACATCGCCTCGGCCTGCGCGTAGCCTGGGCGGCCGACTTCGGTGACGACGACTTCAGCCGCTTCGTCCTTGACCAGGCGAGGGCTGAAGGGTTGGACGAGAGCCTGTTCGTGCTGCACCGCGGACCTCTCCGGCGCGTGACCGTGGCCGCCTCGTATCCGCACGATCGGGCATTCCTGGCGTTCTACGATCCCGGGCCGAGAGTTCCGGCTGGTGCGCGTGCGCTGGCGCGCGTCCGCCCCCGGGTGGCGCTGATCCCCGGTTTCTTTGCCGGTCGGCTGCTGCAGGCCGGTGCGCGTTTGGCGCACGCGCGCGGCACGCAAGTGTTCATGGATGCCAACAGCAATCGACCCCTGCGTCTGGAGGAGCCGTCGGTCAAGGAAGCATTGGCCTGCGTGGACATCTTCTCGGCCAATGCGCGTGAGGCGCGCCAGCTCACGGGCGCCGACGACCCGGCCGAGGCTGCGAAGCGCCTGGGGGAGTACTGCGCCGTAACCGTCGTGAAAGCCGGTCAAGCCGGCGCGTACGCCTGCCGCGAGGGCCGCACCCTGCATGCCCCGGCCATCCGCGTGTCGCCGGTGGACACGACCGGCGCCGGGGATTGCTTCAACGCTGGATTCCTGCGCGCCTGGCTCGACGGGCGGACGCTGGAGGAGTGCCTGCGCTGGGGCAACATCGTCGGCGGGCTGTCGACGCTGGGGATGGGCGGCACCGGGAGAGTGGTGCGCCCGGACGACGTGCTCGCCTACCTGACTTCGTAGTCGGACGGGTTCGCGGCTCCGCGTGGAAAGCTCTCGCCGCGCGAGGCGGCGGGTCAGCGGACCTGGGCGCGCGTCGGGTCGAAGCAGGGGTCGTACGCCGTGCCGACCACCAGGCGGAAGGGGAACGGGGAGGCCGGATCGCTCTGGAGCTCGACGGCGGCTGCCGGCAGGCCGAGCACGGCCAGCAACTCATCCCTCGTCTCGGCTGTGGCAAGACCGAAGTCGATCAGGTGGGTCTGCCCCCCGGGCGCATCGATCGCCTGGCCCACGTGGGTCCGGAACCCGTAGTACTCGAGTCGTTCGGCGGCCAGCCAGGCCATGTCCGGGTTGGCCGCCTCGCCGATGATCTCGACCGTTGTGAAGCTCTGCGGGATGAGAGCATCTGCCGGGTCGAAGCGGAACGCGTCCTCGAGGAGCAGGCGAATCGCCTCCGCGTTGGGCAGTAAGACCTGCGCGCCATTGACCGGCACCCGCCAGCCGGTCACCTGATCCCTTCCCAGGAAGCGGCTGCGGATCTCAGCCGGGCTGAGCCTGGGCGCCATCGCCGCCAGCTCGACGAGCACCGGGAGGGGGATGTCCGTCGAAACCATGGAAGTCAGGTCCAAGTACAGTTCAGGGACATGCGTGATCAGTTCGAGACGCAAGGCCTGCCGATAGGACGCCCGCAGCACTTCTTGCTGCCGGCGGGCGCGATCGAAGTCCGAGGAGTGTGCGCGAGCGCGTGCGTACCACAAGGCGTAATCCCCGTCCATGTGCACGACCCCGGCCGAGGTTGCGAACAGCTCCCAGTTGGCTTCGTCTTCCGGCGGCAGGTCCGGGGATTTCAGGCGCCAGTCCGTGTAGGGGCAGGTGACACGCACGTCGATCCCCCCGAGCGTATCGATCACTTGGCGGAAGCCGTCCATCTCGATGCGCGCCTGGTAGTGAACGGGGATCCCCAGGTTGTAGAGGATCGTGTCTGCCAGAAGCGCCGGGCCGCCGCCCGGATAGCCGTGCTGCTCGCCGTTGGTGTAGGCGCTGTTGATGCGCTGCATCGAGAAGCCCGGAAGGTAGACGAACAGATCGCGCGGGATGGATAGCAGCGCTGCGCCCCGGCCCCCCGGTTGGATCGAGACGAGGATCAAGGTGTCGGTTCGGAAGGAGGTTCCCTGGCGGCGGTCGGAGCCGATCAAGAGGATGTTGGTGACCCCGGGGTCGAAGGGAAAGGGCTCGACCGGCGTGGGGATCACCGTGGGGATGGGCGTGACGGTCCCGTAGGTAAGTGGCGCCGGCCAGGTGCGATGCAGGTCAGGCGTGGACGGCACGCGGGCAGGTGCCGTGGGTGTAACCACCGGCGGGCCCGTATCGGTCCGTGGGGTGGCGGTTCCCTTGGGGGGAGGCAGGACGGCCGCGCCGCTGTGCTGGAACAGGTTGCAGCCGGCGGCCAGGAGCGCGAGCAAGAGCGGCACAGCCCGGCGCGGGGTCATGTCCCGAGGGCTGTCCGAATCAAGGCCTGGATCGCTTCCCGGTCGGGCAGCACGACCGCCGCTCCGCTGGAGGGGACGCGCCAGGCGGTCACCATGGTCGAGTCAATGGCGAACGATTGCATTGTCCCGGAGCCGCTGGCAACCGCAGCGGCGAGAGGCACGAATGGCAGCGCCGTCGCCAGATCGATGTCCGTCTGCACGATCCGGCTGAACTGGCTGTACAGCTCGGGAACACGGCTCAGCCCGTCGAGGGAGACGATCCTGGAGAAGATGGCCCGCAGGACCTCCTGCTGGCGGCGCATGCGGTCGTAGTCGCCAGAGTTCTTGCGCATGCGCACGTAACAGTGTGCCGTCCACCCGTCCATGTGGCGGGTTGTGCCGGATGAGAACGAATACCAGGTCCCCCCGCACTCATCGTACAGGTAGCCGGTGATCTCGACGTCGATCCCGCCCAGCGCGTCGATGCCGTTGATGAATCCGCTGAAGTTCACCCGCGCCCAATGGTGGATCGGGATCCCGAAGTTGTACAGGATCGTCTGGCGCAGCATCTCGAAGCCCCCGTGGGGCTCGGCGGTGTTGATGCGGTCCATGCGCCAGCCGGGAATGTAAACGTACAGGTCGCGCGGGATCGACAACAGGGTGATCGTGTTGTTGTGTGGATTGAGCGAGACGATCACCAGCGCGTCCGTGCGGTATCCGCCCTGATACGAGCGCTCGTCCGATCCGAGCAGGGCGATGTTCAGCACGCCGTCCGGCACCTCGATTTCGGCATACGGACGGGGGATCTCCGTCGCCGAGGATTCAGCCGGCGCGGGGAAGCTCTCCCATGGGTCGACCGGAGTCGGGCTGGCGGTCGGTGTGTAGAACGCGGAGGGGGGCAGAGTCGCTGTCGGCGGCAAGGGGATGAACGGCGTCTGCGTCGCGGTTGAGCGGGGGTCGCCCGTCGGCAACGGCGCACCGGAACCCGCGCCGGCCAACGCCAGAGGCAGGCGACAGGCCGCGAGGCCTGTGGCCAACGCCAAGCCGAGCGAAACCCATGCGAACCGCTTCATAACGACACGCATCCCTGGACTGGAGGTGTCCCTCTCATGCCAGACGCCTGAATTGCGCTGCTGGTTCCCGGGGGACCGACGCGGATTCTAGAACGTTAATGCGATTCCGAACAGGGTCAGCCTGAGGGACGATCGGCAGCCCGACTGGGCGCGGGCGCCCCTATCCGGCCGGGACCGGCCGGGCGGAGGGTTGCCCACTGCCAGCCAGCGGGAGAAGGACTGTGAACGTGCTTCCAGATCCCCGGACCGTGTCGACCCAAACGCGGCCTCCCAGCCCTTCGCACAACGCCTTCACGACCGACAACCCCGGCCCGGTTTCGCCGACGCCCTCGACCTCGCCCTGCTCGTCGAGGCCGAAGTGCTGAAAGACCTGCCCGATGTCCTCCGGCGGGATCCCGACGCCGGAGTCGGTCACCGAGACGAGCGCGAAGCTTCTCTCCTCCGGCCCGTCCTGAGGCTGGATGCGTGCTCGCAGGACAACTTCGCCTCCCGAGGGCGAAGCGTGGATGGCGTTGTCGATCAACCGGTGCAGGACCTGGATCACGGAATCGGCCTCGGCCAAAATCGGCGGGAGCTCATCGGCGAAATCCATTCTCAGCGTCTGGCTCTTGGCCCGCAGCGCCGAGCCGGCGCGCATCACCGCTTCCTCGATGCAGTGCACCAGGTCGACCTGGGTGCGAAGAACGCCCAACGCCCCGGCCTTCTCGGCGGACACCTGGACCAGATCGTTGACCAGAGTGCCCATTCGCTCGACGCTGCTCCGCAGCCGTTCAACCACTTTGCGCTGCGCCGGCCTGAGCTCTCCGGCCGAGTCGCTGAGCAGCACCGCGGTGAAGTCCAGCACCGAAGACATCGGCGGATGCAGCTCCCTGGCGATGGCGGCGATCGTTTCGAAATCGGGTGATGGCTGTGTCCGGGCAAACCTGTCCAGAGTCCCGCCGCGCGCCTGTGCGACGGCCAGATCGGAACGCGCCTGCTCGAGAGCGGACAGCAGCACCCGCATTTCCTCGGACATTCGTGCGATCTCGTCCTGCGCCGGCTCTTCGGCCGGGGTCTGCCGAGCCGCGCCCAACTCGCCCTGTAGGCGGTCGATCTCGGTCTCGAGCGTATGGATCGTGCGCTGGGCTTCCTCGTTGATGGTCAGCAGCGCGGCCAGGTTGCCGGCCTGGCCGGGCTCCGCCGCGTAGCGTTGGAGTTCCGCGGTCAGGCGGTCGTTCTCCCGGGTCAGCGCCTCCAGGCGGCCGTGAAGGTCGCCGCCGGCCTCCGCGGCGCGCTCCCGTCGACGGAGCTCACCCAGCCGGGCCGCCAGGTGAGCGGCCAGGCTCTCCGCGGACGCCTGGTCGTCCGCCGACCAGTCCTGGCGGGCGTAGGGCGAGAGCAGGAGCAGTCCGCCGATGAGCTCGTCGCCGTCGATCAGCGGGATGAGCAGGATCGGTCCGGCGAAATCGAGGCCCAGGGCGGCCCGCAGGGCGCGTGTGTCGGGCGATTGGCTGCGGGCCGGCAGGGAGAACGTCCGCCGCTGTGTCAGAGCCGCGCTGATGATCGGTGCTTGTGCCGAATCGAGCGAGGCGCCCGGCAGGGCGGCTTCGCGGATCAAGTCGTATCCGGCGGCGACGACCAGGTGACCATCCGGGTCGGGCGGTGTCAGCAGCAGGCAGAACTCGCAGCGGAGTGCGCTGGCAACGGCGCGCACCATTTCGGGCGCAAACTCGCGGGTGGTCGGGGCGGAGAGCAAGGGGAGGACGCCCCCCAGGCTGTCCGACAGCCGCAGCGCGCGCAGGGTGCGCATCTCGCGCGGGGTCGGCGCCGGCACAGCCGCCGGGGCCGGTCGAGGCCGCTCGGCGGCCAGGCCGCGGGCGGCTGCGATCAGGAAGAGTGGGTAGGCGGCCAGCTCGCCCAGACGGAGCAGGCCGGCGTAGGCGCCGGCTGGCCCGGTCCACAGCTGCGTCCAGAGATGCACGCCCGCACCGAGGGCGAGGAGCAGAAACGCGCCGGCGGCGATAGCCCACTGGCCTCGCCGGCGGAGCATCAGGACGGCGAACGCGGCCAGGCCGACGGCCAGCACGGCGGCCATCCACAGCGTGTCAGCCCACGTCTCATTGAAAGACAGCCCGTCCGCCGCCGCCTGCGAAGCGGCGCTGACAGCCATCCCGATCAGCCCGAGCGTCAGAGCCAACACAAGCGCCAGGCCCGAGCGGCGGCGCTGCGCAGGGAAGAGCACGGCCCAGGCGAAGACGCACGCGCCGGCGAGCGCCAGGTACCGGTCGGCGGAGGGCAGAAGGAACCCATCATCGGACCCGCCCAACGTCATCCAGCCTTCTACGCCAGCCAGGATCAAACGAGGGACGAGCAGCCCGGCGGAAACGACCGTCCAGCGCGCCGCCGCCCGAGCCGTGCCGCCGCTGGCGTACACCTGGGCCAGTGCCAACAGTACGGCCAGGGAGACCGCCAGGCTGAAGTGGTAGGCGAGATTGCCGGGGGGAGTGGTCAGCAGAACGGCTATGTCAGTCAGCATGGGATCCCGCGCACGTGCCTAACATCGACTGCGCCTGGCAGAATGCCCTGTAGGGGGTCGCCTGCGGTCCTCCCATCGAATCGCCTGCCTCGATGTTCAACCGGGCGCGAGAGGTCCAGGCGCAGGGAAAAGGCGAACCCGGGCTGATGCTATCTTCGTTCCAGAGTGGCGTCAAGTGGCCGTATTCGCTCAAGGCCCGGAGGGCAAATCGCGGGTCTGTCGGCCCTCTCACCACGCGCGGATGGTGCCTGATCCCTCACCAGGGACCGCGCATGGTGCGCCTCACCGCCCCGAAATGCGCGAGGTCCAGCGGCACCCGCGCGTGTCCGATGGTCCGACCCGGCGCGTCACCGAGTCGAGGGATTCCCGGCTTCGTTGTTGAGGCGTGCAGCTGTGCGGCCGACGTACCGAAACGCGATTGCGCCATAGGCCAGCGGAAACCACAACGTCAGGCCGCGGTAGGCGAGCGCGATCAGGGCCGAGGCGGCCAAGGGGACATGCAGTCCTCGCAGGGTCAGGGTCAGAATCCCTTCGACGAACCCGATCCCCGAAGGCGTGGGGCTGATGACCAGGAAGAGGTATCCGATGCTGAATCCGGCGATCAGCGTGCCGACGGTGAACGGTTGCCGGAAGGCCATGAAGACGAAGAACAGGATCGAGATCAAGAGCGCTTTGCTGCTCATCGCCAGTGCGGCCGGAAGCAGCAAGTTGCCGGGCGAACGCCGAGCGTCGCGCAGGCCTTCGGAGATGTCCCGCCCGAACTCATGCGCCCGGTCGACGCTCAGGTAATCGTGGCGCAGGAGCGGGCGCACGACCGCGTTGACGACCCCGGCCATCCAGGCCAGCACCCGCCCAAGCTGTTCACCGGAACGCATGCCGATGTACAGCAGCGAACCCATGCCGACGGCCAGGACCAGCAGCACCAGGCTGGCGGTGACCTCGGCGCCCGTCAGCTGGTTCCTGCGGAAGAGGACGGTCAGGCCGAGGATCAGTACCAGCAGAAACGCGGCGTAGTCGTACAGAACCAGGAGGGCCGCCGCGGCCGAGACCCGGCCGAGCGGTTGATTGCGGCGCTTGGCCTCCGCCAGGAACACGGCTATGCCGCTCATGCCCGCCATGGGGGCGACGACGTTCACGAAAAACGCGGCCGCGGTCAGCGGGACCAGCTTCTCGATCTTCTCTTCGAGCCCGAGGGCACGGTAGATCGCCCGCAGCGAGGCGGCCACATTCACCGTGAAGACCAGCTGCAGCAGCGCTGCGGCGAAAAGCCAGCGCCAGTCCCCGCGACGCAGGGTGTCGAGCACCTGCTGCGCTTCCGTCAGTCGGCCGATCGTGAAGACGACGGCCAGCAGGAGCACCAGGGCAATCAGGAATGTCCGCATTGAAGGCGCCCCAGTTCGGGTGGGCTCAGCCGGCGACCGCCTGGATCGTCTCGAATGCGTCCAGGGAGTGAGCTGCGGCATCCGGGGCGATGCGACGCACCAGACCGGTGAGAACGGTTCCCGTCCCGAGTTCCAGGAAAGTGTCGACGCCGGCGGACGCCATCGCCCGGATCGACTCGGTCCAGCGCACGCGTGAGGTCAGCTGCGCCTGGAGGTCGGCGCGCACCTCGGCGGCCGTGCGTAGAGGCGCAGCGCCGACGTTGCCTATGATTGGAATCCGCGGGTCAGCGATCGGCGCGGCTTGCAGCGCCCGGCCGAACTGCGCCTGTGCGGCCTCCATCAGCGGGGAGTGAGCCGCGATGCTGACTGCCAGGCGGACAACCCTGCGCGCCCCGCGTGCCTTCAGCTCTTCGATCGCCCGCATCAGCGCACTCTCCTCGCCGGAGATGACCACCTGGCCGGGGCAGTTGTCATTGGCGACCTGGACGATGGCGGAGGTGTCCTTAGCAGCCTGGCGGCAGACGGCTTCGACCTCGGGCGCATCCAGGCCGAGGACGGCGGCCATCCCGCCGGGAGACTGTTCGCCGGCGAACTTCATCGCATGACCGCGCTCGCGGACCAGGCGGAGCGCCTCGGCGAATGAGAGACAGCCGGCGGCGACCAGCGCGCTGAACTCGCCCAGGGAGTGCCCGGCGGTGAAGGCCGGGCGGAATGCCGGGGCGTGCGCCTGCAGGGCCTGCAGGACAGCCACGGCGTGCGTCAGCAGCGCGGGTTGGGTATGCTGAGTGTCGTTCAGCGTCTCGGCCGGCCCCTCCCAGCAGAGCCGGGTGAGTTCATAGCCGAGAATGGCGTCCGCTTCGGCGAAGACGGCCGCCGCGGCCGGTACGGCCCGGGCGAGCTCACGCCCCATGCCGACGGCCTGTGATCCCTGGCCGGGGAACAGGAATGCCGATCGCTGCGGATCGATGGCCATACGGGATAAGGAGGCCGGGGCGCGCCAGGAGCCGAACGCGGCTCAGATCGGCCCCGTAGAACGGGCTAGTCCTTCTTGATCTCGATGACTTCGCGGCCGGCGTAGTGCCCACAGTGCGGGCAGACGCGGTGCTGCAGCCGCTTCTCGCCGCAGTTCGGGCAGGCGATCAAGGGCTGCGGATCGAGCGCGTCGTGTGCCCGGCGGCGATCGCGCCGGCCTTTGGAATGCTTCCGCTTGGGAAGGGGGGGCATTCACTCCCTCCGTCAGGTTTCCAGAACAGCGCCTGCCCCATGGGCAGGCGCTGGGGATTATAGCAGGGCCGCACCGCCACGGTCAAGGCGACCTGGGAGGCTCCGCTGGCTTCCGGTGTGCGGAACGCGATTGGCGCTGACCTCGCCGGCCGGTATAATGCGGACATGGCCAAGCGGGAATTGACCCACCTCGATTCTAGCGGGCGGGCGCAGATGGTCGATGTCGGCAACAAGCCGGAGACCGAGCGCTGGGCGGTCGCCCGCGGCACCGTGGTGTTATCGCCGGAGGCCTTGTCCGCCGCCAAATCGGGCGACCTCCCCAAAGGAGACCTGCGGGGGACGGCGGAGCTAGCCGGTGTCATGGCCGCCAAGCGCACCGCCGAACTGATCCCCCTCTGCCATCCGCTGCCGCTCACCCACGTCCAGGTGCGGGTCGCCCTCGACGATGGGCTGCCCGGTGTGGCGATCGAGGCCTCGGTCCGCACGACCGGCCGGACCGGCGTCGAGATGGAGGCGCTGACGGCAGTGGCGGTGGCCGCTCTGACGGTGTACGACATGGTCAAGGCGGTCGACAAGGGCGCCCGCATCCGGGACATCCGCCTGGTCGAGAAGCACGGCGGGAAGAGCGGGGACGTCATCCTCGAGAGGTGAGGATGCGGGTCACGGTCCTGTATTTCACCACGCTGCGCGATCGCGCCGGGACCCGCCAGGAGGCCCTCGACCTCCCGGACGGGGCGACGGTGGCCGACCTGCGCGCACGGTTGGCGGGCATCCACCCGGCTTTGGCCGAGGCTCTCCCGGCCGCGGTCGTTGCGGTCAACCGGGAGTTCGCCCGGCCGGAGGTCGGGCTGAAGGACGGCGACGAGGTCGCGGTCTTCCCACCGGTCAGCGGCGGGGCGGAGGGTGCGGGTCCGACCGTCCTGGACGTCACCGAGGCTGAGCTCGATTTCAACGCGCTCCTCCAGACGTTGGTCCTGCCGACGACCGGCGCCGCCTGCGTCTTCACCGGCGTCGTCCGGGCGCGAACCGAACGCGGCCAGCCGCACGACACCGATCACCTCGAGTATCAGGCCTACCAGCCGATGGCACAGGAAATGCTGCGCCGGGTGGCCGACGAGATCCGCACCCGCTGGCCGG
>Ga0154653_1019_pt5 | contig 25140 bp, 19 predicted proteins | sample Rifle2008BG13ft_FD_116082 | JGI IMG/M metagenome (GOLD analysis project Ga0154653, IMG submission 116082) | Chloroflexi bacterium RBG_13_68_17
GCGCCGAAGCGATCTCCGCTGGCAAACGCCACGGACATCGCGGACCCGCGCTGGACCCAACCCTGCGAGGCTGCATAGGTCCAGACCTGGACCGTCTGACCGGTCGAAGAGTAGATCAGGCGGATGACGCCGGCTGTGGCCGTTGTGCTCGACTGAGACTTGAGCAGCAAGCTGGTCGTCCCAGGGTTGGGGTCGATGGCCGACAGGCTGACATACGCCTCTTGGTCGGCCCCGAACGAAGCGCTGTTCCAGAAAATACTCCCGTTTCCCACCACGTCCAGCATATTCTCGGCGACCCGGTAGGCGCCGGTGTTCCCGGACCATCCCGAGCCGATGGCGCCGTTAGGCCGGTTGAATGTGTCCAGCACTCCGGGCGGCGGGGCCCCGACGGTGGCCGTGGGGCTCGGGCTCTGGCCGGCGGTCGGGGTGTTGGTGCTCGTGGTGGGCGGCGGGCTGGTAGCCGTCTGCATCGGCGAGGCGGTCATCGTCGCCGTCGGGGTTGGCGTGGCCGTCGGGGTCGAGCCGCCGGTGCCAAAGGCGTCCGAGGCGACCCACTGCGGCCCGCCGCCGTTGGGCGGTACGCCGCTCATCCCATCCAACAGGACCCCGTCCCAGCTGGCAGGCCCATCATCGGTTAGCGCGGTCCCGGATCCGTTCGACATACCGTAATAGGCCGCCAGGCCGGCCTCGGTCCCGCTCAGGATGCGCAGCATATCCTGCTGTACTTCGGCCGGGGTGCGGGCCGTGCCCCACAGGCTGACCTCATCGATCTGGCCCTCGTAGGTCCAGTTGCGCGTGGTGCTGTTGATCACCCCGCCGAGGTAGAGCCTGGGCAGTGCGCCGGTGGTCGGCTGAAGCGTCTCACCACTGGGCGTGGAGGCAAGCTCGACCCCATTCAGATAGGCCCGCAGAACGCCCCCGCCGTGGACCAGGGAGACGTGCATCCAGGCATTCGAGGTGTAGGCGATCCCGATGACGTCGACCGGTGAGCCGTCGCTCCCGTCGTAGTTCCAGACCCAGACGCGGTCCTGCCCGTTGAGCACCCCACGAGAGATCCCCCACCAGCGCGGCCGGTCGCCGAGGACGGAATCACACCAGCCCACGGAGTTGTTGGCACAGGTCGTCGCCGCGCCGCTCGGGCGAATCCAAAGGCTCACCGTCTTGGTGGACTGCCAGCCGCTGCCCATGACGTATTGGGTCTCCGGCAGTGCCACCACGTCGTTGACGCCGTCGAACCGGAGCGCGTAGCCGGCATTATCGGCGTGGGACTGGAACGAAGGCAGGAGGACCACGAGCGTGAGAAGGCCGAGACTGACCAGCGCCCGCGTGATAGGCCGCCAGTAGCCGTGCCGGCGGTATTGGAGCATGCTCACCTCAATCATTCCCTGGAGCACGGGGCTGCCAATGTTGAAGGCCCCTCGGCCTGGGCCGTGGGTCGCGCGGGGCGGCGAAAAGGGATATGCCTGGATCGCTCGCCGGGGAGGCCCGCGATCGATTTCAGGCGGGCGCGACGGAGGCCGGCCGCCTCCGGGCCGGCCGTTGGAGCGGGAAGGCTATTCCGGCACTGGCAAGTCGTCGATCGGGATGCTGGCCAGCTTCTCTTTGAGCAGATGACCGTCGGTCCTCTCGACCGTCTCGATGTATTTGCGCATGGCTGCCAGGACGGGGACCTCCTTGCGATCGTAGACCTCTCCCTGCAGGAGCCGCAGCACCTCGATCCGGTGGGTCTTCGAGCGGATGAAGTGGGTGAACAGGGGCAGCAGCTTGTAGTACAGCCGGATGAATTCATACCAGACATCGACGCCGGCCCGCAGCTTGCGCTCGTAGTTGCTGAAGAAGGCGTGGCTGAAATCGCCCGTCTCAAAGGCCTGGCGGACGAACTCCGACGAGTACTTGGCGCTGTACAGGGCGATGCTGACCCCGGACGAGAAGATCGGGTCCACGAAACGAGCCGCGTCTCCGATCAGGATCCAGCCGTCGCCGACGAAGCGCTCCATGCTGTAGCTGTAGTCACCCTCGGTCTTGAAGTCATTGACCCGAACCGCATCGGCCATCGCTTCTACCAGAGCCTTGTTCGAGCTGACGTAGCGGGCGAAGTACGAAGCCGGATCGCCTTCGAATTGGCGGAAGACCTGCTTCTCGGCGACGATCCCGATCGAGGTGATCGTGTCGGTGATCGGGATCTGCCACGCCCAGCCGCGTTCGACCGGGAGGAAGTAGATGTGGATGTACTCGGCCGTCTCGGGCTGACCCCGGTGGACGTTTTCGAACCAGGCATGGACGGCGAACTGATCGAAGATGGGGTCGTTCTTCTTCAGCTTGAGCTGACGGCCGAGAAGCGTGCCGCGGCCGCTGGCATCGATCACCACCTTCGCGGATAGGTCGATCTCCTTGTCGCCCAGCCGGGCCCGCACGCCGACCGCACGGTCGCCGTCGAACAGGACCTGCTTGACCTGAACGCCCTGGTAGACCTCGGAGCCGAGGGTATGTGCGTGCTGTAACAGGAGCAGGTCGAGCTTGCTGCGATCGACATGGTAGGTGTATGGCTGGCTGATTCCCTCCTGGGGGAATTCCGAGAACGTAATGGCCGACTCCCGGCCGGCGATCTCATGCCAGGAGGCGCCGTGCTTGTGCACGAACTTCTCCCGCTCGAGCACCCGCAGGAAGTCGATCTCCTTGAAGACTCGCGTCGACGAGGTGACCATCGACTCGCCCACATGCGCCCGAGGGTGATTGTTGCCCTCGAGGATCAAGTTCTTGATGCCCGCCCGCGAGAGATACGCACCCATCGTCGAGCCGGCCGGACCTGCGCCGATGATGATCACTTCGTTCATGCCTTGCCTCATCTCCTGATCCCTCGCAGCCTCAGTCCGGCCGCGACGAATCGCCTGTCACCGTCGGAGGGTGGATCCCGCGCAGCCGCACGAACAGGAGGCCGGCTGCACAGGCCGCACCGCGCACAAGACGGCGACGTGGGTTTTCAAAGTCGGGCTATCTTGGTTCAGGACCCATGGAGCCGAAACGGGGACTGACCGTCGGCGTCCTTGGCTGCGCCGTTCAGGCCAGCCTCCGAGCAGGTCAGGAGCTCGCCTTCTTCATCCGCTCGAGGTAGCCCGTCAGCGCATCGACGCTGCTGAAATTCTCGATGACCACGTCCTCGTCGGGGACTTTCAGCCCCAGCTTCTCCTCGATAAAGATCACCAGCTGCATCAGCCCGAGCGAGTCGAGAACGCCGGTCTCCAGGAGGTTATCGCTGGGGCGGATCTGCTTGGCCCGGCCCACGCTCAACTCCTTGGTGATGTAGTCAATCAGAATCGTCTGCGTATCCATTCTTTCCTCTTATCTCTAGAGTCGGACCCTAGGCGGTCACAGCATTCAGCGCCCGCACCTGCAGCTCGCGCCGGTCGATCTTGCCGGTTGAAGTGCGCGGGAACTCCTCGCTGATCGTCACTCGAATCGGCATGGCGTACTGCGGCAGCCGCCCGGCCAGATGCTCGATCAGCTCGGAGGGTGGGAATATCAGCCCGGGCTTCAGGATGGCGGCCGCCTCGATCAGATTGCTGCCCTGTCCATCCGGCACCGCGAACACGGCCGCCTCCTCCACCCCCGGATGTGCCAGAAGGGCAACCTCGATCTCGTCCAGTTCCACTCGATAGCCCCGGGTCTTGATCTGGCGGTCCTTTCGGCCCAGGTAGCGGAAAGCCCCATCCGGCAGCTGTTGGACGAGATCACCCGTGCGGTAGAAAGTGTCCTCGAAGCCCGAGAAGACCTTGCGGCGGAAGAACCCCTGGGCGGTCCGTTCCGGTTTGCCCCAGTAGCCGCGCATCACCACCCCACCCCGGATCAGCAGCTCGCCGACCTCGCCGGCTGCGGTCGGGCGATCATCGCCGTCGACCACCAGGGCCTCGACATTGGCGCATGGCCAACCGATCGGCACGGGCTCATCCGAAGTCTCGGGGATCGGCGGGACGTGGTAGTACGTGCAGACGTTCGTCTCGGTCGGCCCGAACAGGTTGCTGAAGCGTGCCCCCGGGATTTGGGCCATCAGGGACCGTAAGTGCTTGGTCGGAAACGGCTCGCCGGCAAACAGCACCCAGCGCAGGGAGCTCAAATCGCGCGTCGGCAGCGCGCCATGCGCGAGCAGCTGGATCAGGGCATAAGGGACCGAGTACCAGACCGTGAGCTTCTCATCCGCCATCAACTTGCTCAGGCTGGACGGGAACTTCGTGACCGGTTCCGGGATGACCACGGTCGCCGCGCCGGACAGATGGCCGGCGAAAAGGTCGAACGTCGACAGATCGAAATGCAGCGGGGCGTGGTTGCTCAGCCGGTCAAGGTGCGTCAGCCCGTAGGTCGCCGCCCCCCACTCAGCGAAGCTGAGGGCGCTGCGATGCGAATGCATGATGCCCTTGGGGGTTCCGGTCGATCCGGAGGTATACAGGATGTAGGCCAGATCCTGCTCCATCGTTCCGGCCTCGGGGCCGACCTCAGGCGCCTTGTCCACTTCCAACCAAGGGATGGTCTCAGCCCTCAGCCCTTCCGCCGCCGACAGACCGACCATGAACCGCAGGTCGATCGCTTCGGCCTCGATCTCCTGGAGCGCATCCCGCTTCGTCTCCGAAGTCACCAGGTGACGGATTCCACAGTCCCGGATGACGTAGCTCAGGCGGGCCGGGGGAGCGAAGGGGTCGAGCGGGACATACGCCCCGCCAGCCTTCATGATCCCGTAGACCGCCACAGCCGACTCGAGGCTCTTGGGCATGTAGATGCCCACACGGTCACCGCGAGCGACGCCCTGCTCCTTCAACACCCGGGCCAGCTTGTTGGCCCGCGCCACCAGCTCCTGGTAGGTCAGGCTGGCGGCGGAGAAGCGCACGGCCTGGCGGTCAGGATACCGCTCGGCGGAATGGTCGATGATGTGCGGGATCAGAAATCGGTGCGGCATCCGTTCTTCTCCTGATCTCTACAGCCCCAACAGCCGGGCGATGATCGTCCGCTGAATGTCGCTCGTGCCGGAGTACAGCGTCCCGCCGACGGAGTCGCGCAGATCACGCTCGACCTCGAATTCGGTCGTGAAGCCGTATCCGCCGTGAACCCGGATCGCGTCCAGGCTCGATTGGACGAAGCTCTCACTCAGGTAGAGCTTGGCCATCGCCGCCTCCATCGCGGCCGACTTGCCGATCTTCTTGAGCCAGGCGACCTTATAGAGCAGCAGCCGGGCGGTCTCCAGGCGGACCTTCATATCGACGATCCGGTTGGCGACGGATTGGAAACTCCCGATCGGCTGCCCGAACTGCTGACGCTCGCGGGCATAGCGAATGCATCGCTCGAGCTGCCACTCCATCGCCCCGACGTGGCTGGCCAGTATGCCGGCGCGCTCCCACTCCATGGAGCTGTTGAAGATGCGGGCGCCGATCCCTTCCTGCCCCAGCCGGCTGTCTTCCGGCACAAAGCAGTCCTGGAAGGCGAGCTCGGCCATCGGAGACGTGCGCAGCCCCATCTTCTCGATGTTGCGCGAGACCGTGAAACCGGGAGTCCCCTTGTCGACCAGGAATGCCGTGATGCCCCACATGCCCTTGGTCGAATCGACCGTGGCGAACACCAGCGCCACGTCGGCCACCGGCCCGTTGGAGACAAACGTCTTGCTGCCGTTGAGGACGTACCCGTCGTCGCGCCGCGACGCTCGGGTGCGCAGGCTGTACGCATCCGATCCCGAATCGGGTTCCGACATGGCGTGCGCGCCGATCAACTCCCCGCTGCACAGCCCCGGCAGGTACTTGCGGCGTTGGGCCTCGCTCCCGAAGGTGAGAATCGGCATCTGCACGCTCCACATTTGCGCGTTGATGCCGAAGATCAAGCCGTTGTCGCGGCAGCCGTAGCCCAGGCCTTCCATGGTGACCATGGTCGCCAGGATGTCGGCGTTGGCTCCGCCGTACTCCTCGGGCATCGGCAAACCCTGGATCCCGAAGCGGGCGCACTTGCGCCAGGCCTCCAGGGGAAACTCGCTCGCGCGTTCCCGCTCGATCAGTCCGCCGTTGAGCTCCCTCTCGGCAAACTCAATGACGGCCTTCCGATAGGCGATCAACTCATCCGTCCAGGCGAATTCCACTACTCAGCTCCCTCAAGCATCCGCAAGCGCGCTGCATGGCGGCTCTTCCACCGGGCCGCCGCGGGCCGCTACGATCGGACGATTTCCCCAGCCCCGACCGGCACGGTCGCCCGGCGTGCGAGCAGGCCGTTCATGATGGGGCCAGACATCAAGGAGGTCACAAGTGCGACCACGACAAAGGCGACGAAGATGCGCTCATCGATAAGCCCATTGGCCAGGCCGACGCCGGCCAGGATGATCCCCGTCGCGCCCCGGGCATTCAGGCCGAACCCGATGGCCCACGCTTCCCGGTTGAGCGGCATCCCGGCCAGCCGGGCTCCGATTAGAACCGCGCCGACCTTGCTCACGCAGGCCACGACCAACAGCACGGCCACCAACGCCCAATCGAAGTTCGCCACGAAGTTGGCCTGCATCCCCATCGAGACGAAGTAGATCGGGGCGAAGAAGCTCAAGACGAAATGCGTGATGACCTCGTGCGCCTCATTCTTCTCCTCCCCGTTGCCCCCCAGGGCCACACCGACCAGGAACGCTCCCAGGAAGGCGTGGACGCCCAGTGATTCCGAGACGCTGCTCACCACCAGGATGACCAGCGCCGTCAGGGCGATGAAACCGCTCGGCCAGGCCACGTGGCGGCGAAGCCAGTGCAGCAGGCGCGGACCCAGCCAGCGCCCCAGTCCGAGGACCACGACAAACAGCAGAATCACCATCAGGATGCTGGTAGAGAGCGCCCCGGTCGAGAGGGCAGTCGTGGGCGCGATCTCGCGCAGCACAATCGCGAACAAGGTCCAGTTGATCAGGTCGTCGACGATGGTGGCCGTCATGATGAGCGTGCCGATGCCGCCTCGGAGCAGGCCGAGGTCCATGAGCACCCGGGCGATAACGGGGTTCGCCGAGTTGGCAAGATTCATCCCAACGAACAACGAGAAGGCAAAGAAATGCGAACCGACCGTCACGCCCCAGAACGAGCGCGGCAGCACGTAGGCCAGGCCCACCCCGACGATGATGGGGAGCAACGTTCCGACCAGACCGATCGAGGCGGCCTTGCGTCCCTGCCGCTTCAGGTCCGACAGATTCACTTCCAGGCCCGCGATGAACAGGAAGAACAACATCCCCAACTTGATCGACGCCTCGCGCGCGGCCGTCACATTGGCGGATGAGCCGAACAGCCAGGTGTGCATTCCCGGGAACAGGGCTCCAACAACGGTCGGCCCGAGGACGATCCCACCCAGCATCTCGCCGACGACGGCCGGCTGCCGGAGCTTGCGGAACAGCTGCCCGAAGAACAGGGCGAACGCCAGCATCATGGTGATCTGCAGCGAAAACAAGACGAAGTCGCTTGATGTCACACAACTACCCTCAGTTGCTCTCCAGCCGTGGGTCTGACAGGGGCCAGCCTGCGCTCCCTCCCCCCGGTCCGGCGATTCCACCCGAACCACCTTTGGAGTCGAATTCCCCCGCCGCACCCCGCGGGCTGCAGAGTGCCTACGTTTGCCGCGCGCTCAGACAACCTGTCTTTGCGTCGGGGATGCCGACCTGGAGACCCGAACGCCCACGCTGGATGTCGGCCGGCTGCACAGGAGTGGTCGCCACGGTCATTCGTAGTGAAGGCTGGGAGTTGGCGAAGGCGCGACCGGGCGCGTGCTGATTCGGGGTCTTGCCGACGCGGGGGCACGCTTCGGAAGTGCAAATCGAGGTGCCGAGCTCAGTCGGGACCTACGCCTACCCGAACGCCCAGGCGTAGAGTCTCCCGGGCGCCGTTCTCTTCAGCAAGGTCATCACCAGGAACGGGATCCCTGCGCCGAATACGACCAGCGTGAGCTGCAGCAAGACCGGGATGGCCAGTAGCGGCGGCGCGATATGGTAGGCGACTCGAGCGGTCACTTCCAGCACCAGGACGTGGCTGAGATAGATTCCGTAGGCCATGGCGCCGATCCGACTCAAGGCCGGGACGGTCGACGGCGGCACGAACTCGAACGCGAGCAGGGCCAGCAGGAACAAGTAGAAGAACAGAATATCCACGAGGGTCTCCTGGGGCGAGAGCCAGGAGCGTCCCGTCACCCGTCGCAAGGATTCCCATTCCACAAGCCCCGCGACAAAGGCGGGGGGGATAGACCACAGCAGGAACCGTCTTGCCTTTCCCAGGAAGGCTGCAAACTCGAGCCTGTGCGACCCGGCGATCAATCCCAGGATGAACCAGGGGGCATAGGCAGGCAGATGCCAGTCGAGGATCACACGGGCGAAGCGCTCAAACCCTCCCCCGCCGAAACCGAGCAAGAGGCCATACACCAACGCAATCGTGACAAGCTGGATGGCGACGGCGAGAGCCAGGAGCCTCTTCCCGTGCGACTTGGCCAGGGGGAAGAGCAACGGGGATAGGAGATACAGCTGGACCAGCAACGGGACGAAGTAGTAGGGGGCCGCAGCCCCGCCCGTCGCAAGGATCCGGATAACCTCCATCGGTTGCCAGGTTTCACCCTGCAACAGTCCGCTGGCCAGCATCACCATCGACCAGACCAGGTAAGGCAGAACAAGATGCTTGACCCGGGCGACGATGAGCCTCCATCCGACGGTGCCTTGACCCGCCCCTACGGCCATGCAGACGGAGTAGCCTGCGACGAACAGGAAAACAAAGACAGCCCCATCCGCGACCTGGTCCACGACTCGCAGCAGCCAATAGCCGGGCCCCCCGACCTGCCCCAAATCCGGCACTGCGGCCGCGCTGTAGCGGTCGGCCCACCAGATCATCGAGGTCAGAACCCAGTGAGTCGAATGATGGACAACCGCCAATATGGCCGCCAGCCCATTCAGGACAATGAGTTTCCTTGCCATGACCTAGACCTTGAGCGACCCGGGATGGGCGGGAGATCGGACTGCTGAATCAAGGGATGCCTGCGATGGCATGGCCGCGGCGCGGCTCAACCACTTTCCCAGAGTCGCCACGGCGACCTCCCAGCTCCAATCGGCGACGGCTTTGCTCCGACCGCTCTTCCCGAACTCCCGTGCAAGCGCCGGATCGTCGAGGAGCCGCAGGATTGCGTTCGCGAGCGAGTCCGGGTCCCTGGACACCAGAAGCCCCGTGGACCCATCGATCACGGCTTCCGGTATCCCGCCTTCGTCGACCCCCACGACCGCGGTCCCGCACGCCATCGATTCCAGAGCGACCAGCCCGAGCGGCTCACGGATCGGGACAAAGACCGTGACGGCGGCCTGGTTGTACAGGCTCGCCAACCGGCTGTCGTCGACCGCCGAAGCCAGATTGAGCTCGACTCCGAGGTCTCGCGCCAGCTGCTCGAGATAGGCCCGCTCCGCCGGATTCTCGAAGTTGCTGGCGATCCACAGCGGCGGCCTGTGATCACGGGATATGCGAGCCAGGGCCTGGATGAGGAAGTCATGCCCCTTGAGAGGCGTCAGTGAGCCAACGGCCAGAACGGCCCGGCTTCTGGCAAGGCCCTGGGGGCGGAAGAAGTTCGTGTCCACCCCGGGGTAGCTGACGTACGCCTCGACTCCGTATGCCGATCGTACCCTCTCCCGGCTGTACTCCGAGTTCACCAACACCATGGTCGTCCGTCTGACGTTTTCGCGATCGGACTTCCTCAATGCCGCATGGAAGAGTCGCGGCAGCGGGTCGAAGCGGTCGAGGCTTGCTCGAACCCGATTTCGGTGTTGCTCGTACGGCCGGTCTGGCATCGGCTCATACAGGAGACGCAGTGGCTCGTGACAATAGAGGACACTCGGCATGCGAGTCAGGTAGCGGAGCAAGGACGGACTGTTTTCATACCGGCACGGATGGATCAGCGCCACGTCGTACCCGTTCCGCTCCACACGCTGCGCGATCGCCCTTCCCAAGCCTCGCAGCCGCCAAAGGTCGATCAGGCGGGACACCTGGTTCAGCCGGCCAAGAGGTGACGACAGGAGTGGCAGGGGCGTGAATCCAAAGACCTCGTGCCGACGAGAGTACGGCCTTAGATCGGCGAAGGCGTGATCCGCGCTCTCGAGGGTATACACATCGATCTGGTGGTCCCGCGCCAGCCCTCGGATCGCTCCCTGCAGGCTGCGCTTGGCGCCCCCGGACGGTAGGTTGTGGAAGACGGCGATACGCATGGCAAGGGCAATCGTAGGTGGTTGGTTTGCGGAGTTGGTCGGCCGAGCGGCCGCGCGGCGTTGTGGCCCGGCCACGGGTTCGCGGTCCGTACGGGCCGGGCCGCAGCGGCGCCAGATCGGCGCCGGTCGATCAGCTTGGGGACAAGGCCTGGGATGGCCGGATCATTTGCGCCTCGACCTGGCGCATGTCCGACTCGACCATGATCCGCACGAGTTCCTTGAAGTGCACTCGGGCGTTCCAGCCGAGGTGCCGCTCCGCCAAAGAAGGGTCGCCGCGCAGCTCGCGGACCTCGGCCGGACGATAGAGACTCTTATCGACGTCCAAGTGATCCCTTGGATCCAACCCCGTCAACCGGAAGGCTTCATCGACGAATTCCCGGACGCTGTGGGTCTCGCCCGTCGCCAGAACGTAGTCGCGAGGAAGCTCCTGCTGCAAGATCAGCCACATGGCTTCAACGTATTCCGGCGAGTAACCCCAGTCACGCCTCGCCTCCAGGTTTCCGAGCCTCAAGCGCTCAGCCAGGCCGAACTTGATCCGGGCGGCCGTGCTGGTGATCTTGCGCGTCACGAACTCGTACCCGCGCCGCTCCGATTCGTGGTTGAACGCGATGCCGCTGCAGGCAAACAGGCCGTAGGCTTCGCGATAGTTGCGGGTCAGCTGAAACCCCGCGACCTTGGAAATCCCATACGGGGAGCGCGGGTGGAAGGGCGTGTCCTCCGATTGAGGCGTCTCCACGGCCTGCCCGAACATCTCACTCGATCCGGCGAAGTAGAACCGGCAGGCGGGGCTCTTCTCCTTCAGGGCCGAGAGAAGATAGTGGGTGCCGTTGACATTGATGGTGATGGTGGAAAACTCGTCGTCGAACGAATAGTCGACGAAGCTTTGCGCGGCCAGATGGTAGCACTCGTCCGGCCGAAGGCTCTCGACCACCCGAAAGAGGCTCGCGTAACTCTCCATCGAAGCCGCGTGCAGTTGGATTTGACTCTGGATCGGCTGGAGACGCCACAGACGATGGGTCGGGTCCTCCAGCGCCACCCGCCGGACGACGCCGTGGACCTCATAGCCCTTCTCCAGAAGTGAGGCGGCCAGATAGGAGCCGTCCTGGCCCGTGATTCCGGTGATCAGCGCACGCTTCATGCAAGTGCCTCCGCCGTAGTCGTCAAGCCGTCCCCGGCGGCCCGGATAAGGGCCACCGATTGCCCGGCGCCAGCTCGTTGACCACCTACGGGCGGACAGTGTAGGCCGAGCCTGCAAACGCACCCACGGCCGCCCCGAAGAGCTCGCCGACCTGCATCGAGGCGGCTCGGGAGGCCGCGTTCGTCGGACCTCAATGGCCCGCGGGCGACACTGCCACACGTACAGGTTCGCGATCGGATTCCACTCGCCGGGCATTCTCGAGGGCGATCCGAAGGATTCGAGCGATCATGTCGATTTCCGCCGGACCGACGGCCGTCCCGGTCGGGAGGGCCATCGTGCGATGCGTCAGCCGTTCGGTAACCGGCAGCCGGGCCGCGGCGTGCGGATCGCGCGAGCGATACGGTTCGGCCTGGTGGCAGCCGGGGGAGAAGTATCGCCGGGCAAGGACGTTCTCGGCTTGCAGGACCTTCACCAGACGGTCCCGGCTCAAACCGCCTTGCTCTTCGTCGATCTCGAGCACCACATACTGATAGTTGTATTCCTCGGAGCCGTCGAATGGGATCAGCTCGAGTCCGGCCAGGCCGGAGAGCGCCTGTTGGTAGGCGACGTAGTTCCGCCGGTTGACCGCGGTCAGCTCGGGGAGGTGTTCCAGCGCCGTGAGCCCCATCGCGGCGCTGACCTCCGACATCTTCCCATTCGTCCCGACCGCCTGGATCTCCTCATGGCCGGCCATCCCGAAGCTGCGCATCGAGCGGAGACGGTCTGCCAGCGCGGCGTCGCGCGTGGCGATCGCCCCGCCCTCGAACGCGTTGACGAACTTGGTGGCGTGGAAGCTGAAAACCTCCGCCTCGCCGAAGCCCCCGATCCGCCGGCCGCGGTACGTGCTGCCGAGGGCGTGGGCGGCGTCGAACATCAGGTGCAGCCCGCGTCGACCGGCGATTTCCTCGAGCGCCTCGACCGCACACGGCCGACCCCACAGATGGACACCGAGGATTCCGGTTGTCCGCGGGCCGATCAGCTCCTCGACGCGCGCCGGATCGATGGTGTGGGTGCGCCGGTCGACGTCGCAGAACACGGGGGTGATGCGCTGCCATTCGAGGGCGTGGGCGGTGGCTATGAACGTGAAGGACGGCAGGATCACCTCGCCCTCCATCCCCAGCGCTCGTGCCGCGATCTCCAGTCCGACGGTGGCGTTGCAGACCGCGACGCAGTGCGGCACCTGCAGGGTCTCCGCCAGCTTGCGTTCGAATTCCTGCAGCCACGGCCCGTTGTTCGTCAGCGTGCGGCTGTCGAGGATCCCCTCCAGCCTTTGGAGGAAAGTCTCCCGGCCCGGGATGTTGGGCCGGCCGACGCTGAGCGCTTCGTCGAATGCCGGCGCGGCGCCGGCAATCGCGAGATCCTCGAACCGGTTCTTGGCCTTCAAGGTGTTCCCTCAATCGGAAAGGCCGGCAATCCCGCCGGCAGGTGCGGCCGCGCGCTCAAACCCGCGCCGTCGGCGCGGCGTGCCCGGCGCTCGCCCGGAGGCGCACGAGCCATTGCCCGAGGCGCGGGCTCACTCGGCAAAGCCCGAACAGGAAGCGGTTGCGCAGATCCTGCGGGGCGAGTTCAACGGCTCTGCGCAGCCAACTCAGGGCCTGGCCGTCGTACCGCCTGAAGCGGAGGCTTTGACCGGCCATCAGGCGAAACAGCCGCGCCTGCTCCGCATGCGGCAACTCAAGGAACTGTCGCCAGACTGTAACTTCCGTCTGCCGCCGTGAGTCGCCCGGAAGCAGGTTGACCAGTAGATCGTAGAACGCGTAGGCGCGCGTCTCGAGCGTACACCGTTGAAAGCCCGGGAGTTGGATGGCATTCATGCGGCACTGCGCCAGCGACATCCTGCGTCTCTGGTCGTTGGTCTGGGCCGAGATGCTGTGTGGATGAACCCGGTAGAGGCAGGTGGTCTGGGGGATGTACCCGAACTCGGCCACCTCTGCAAAGCGGGTCAGAAAATCCCAATCCGGGCCGATGACAATCCGGGTGTCGAAGCCCAAGTGGTTGTCGAGCACGGGCTGCCGGCGCAGCACGGTGCAGATCGGAGGCCCGAACACGTCGGAGGCCCGAACGAGCGGGTCGAAGAGATCACCCTCGAACGGTCCCCGACGGCGGCTCGACAGCCGTTCGCCGCGGCGGCCGCCTTCGTCGATGTAGAAGCCGTCCGTATAGACGCCGCCGCGCGCCGGCGACTTGCGCAGCAGGCCGACGGCCGCCTGCAGGTGGTCCGGCAGGAACTGGTCGTCGCCATCGAGGAAGGCGATCCATTCCCCGCGCATGCACTGCAGGGCGCGATTCCGCGCCGCCGCCTCGCCCAGATTGGCCTGGGCGTGGGCGAAGATGCGCGCATCCTCGAAACGGGCGATCACCGCCGCCGTCTGATCCGTCGATCCATCGTCGACGACCACCAACTCCCACTGCGTGTAGGTCTGCGCCAGGAGACTTTCGATCGCCGCGCCGACATACGCCTCGGCGTTGTGCACGGGCAGCATGACACTGACGAGCCCGGCCTGGATCTCAGCCGTGGGAGGCATGCTGTTCCCCGACCGGCTGCCCGATCCGCGCCGCGGTCGTGCCGACCACGTGGCCGAGAATGCGGTCCAACTCCCGGGCAGTGCGATCCCAACCGTGGACCTGCTCGGCCTCCAGCCGGGCAGCTTGCCCCAGTCGCGCCCGCAAGCCTTGATCCGTCGCCAGCTGGACGATTGCCTCCGCCAGCAACCCCTCCTCGCACGGCGGCACAATCCAGCCGGTATGTCCGTGACGCAGGGTTGCCGGCTGGCCGCCCTCGCCCGAGGCGATGATGGCCAACCCGGCCGCCTTGTAGTCGAGTAGCTTGAGGCCGGAGTATTCGCGCCAGCCGCAGTAGGGGGAGAGGCCGATGTCGCTCTGTGCTAACAAGGGAGCGTAGCCCTCTGGCGCCAGATGCCCGGGGAATTCGACCAGCGCCTCAAGCCCGAGTTCCCGCGTCAGCTGCCGGGCCTGCTCGTGCCCGTCGCCGGTGCCGACAAGCTGCAGGCGAACCGGGATCCCCCGGTTGACGACCTGGCCCAAGGCGCGCAACAGGATCTGCACGCCGTGCCAGGGGTAGAACGCCCCGAGGTAGACCAGACGCACGCTTCCATCGCCGGCCCCCGCCTGGAACGATCGCAGTTGCGCTCTCGCCAACATCCGGACCAAGGCGCTTCCATTCTCAACCGTCGATACCCGCTCCAGCCTGAAACCCCACCGCTCCATGAACTGGCGCTTCCAGCCCTCGCCGCTGGCGATGACATGATCCGCCTGGTTGACCGCGGCCTGTGACAGCCGTCTCGCCAGCCAGCCCTGCAGGCCGTGCGGGTCCAGCCCGCGGGCGGCCAGGTCGTGGAGCGGGTCGCCGTTGTACTCGAGGATCAGGGGCTTGCGGAGCAAGCGGGCGGCCATCGCGCCGCCAAACCCCATCCAGCTGCTGCGTTCATAGAGGAGATCGGCGTCCTGGAGTTCCTGACGGCAGGCGGAGGCAAAGCGCAAGCTCTCGAACAGATTGAGATAAGGGAGCCGCAGGGCCGACTGCGCTCGCCGAATAACCCGCTCGAGCAGCCGCAACGGCCCGCCGTCGATCGCCGCGACACGGACCGGGCGGAAGTGCTCCAGGTCGTCGGCGACATAGACCTGACCTTGCAGCCGAGCCAGGAGGCGCACCGGATGGCCAAGCCCCGCCAACTCCCGCACGACCTCCCGCACATGGGTCGCCGGACCGTCGAAGGGAGGCTGGCGGATTTCAGGGGCCTGTTGGAGAAGATAACCGATCTTCATTCGCCACTAGTTGCCAGACAGCCAGGCGGCACGCGCTTCGTCGAGAATCCCAAGCAGGCGGGCCTTCGTGTTGTCCACGTTGAACTTGCTGGTCACCCATTCGTGCAGCCGCTCCTGTCGTAGGCGGCGTTCGTCGGGCGACAGCCTCGAAAGGCGGAGGACCTTCTCCATCAGCTGCGAGTCCGTGTAATACAGGTGCTCGGAGGGCAGAAGCTCGTCGGCGCCGTCCCACCCGTGGGACAGGCAGTCGCAGCCCGCGGCGATTGCCTCCATCGGCGAAACCTGGAGGCCTTCCGAGTAGCTGTTGGAGATGAACACATCGATTCGCCCGTACCAGGCGGCAGGGTCGTTCACGGGTCCGTAGAAGGTGACCCGGTCCTGGAGCCCCAGCCGTCGGACCAGCGAGTGGAGCGCCTCCTCGTAGTCGGGGAAGCGAGGATGCGGGCCGCCGCCAATGTGCAGTGAAAAGGACCCCTCGCGGCACAGGAGATCGTAGAAGGCCAGGATCAGTTCGTACACCCGCTTGCGAGGGGACAGGTGACACAACGTGCCCAGACGCCCCTGGTATTCTTTCAGGCTCCGAGGGAATTTCTCCAGAGAGACCGCCTCGGGAACGACCGCGGTCTTGTCCGCCATGCCGGGGTACCGGGCCAGGAACTCGCGGCGCTTGGCCTCGCTCACGAGGATTACGCGGTCGACGGCCTTCCAGTTGACCCGGTCGGCCCACTGGTACATCTCATAGCGGTGGAGACGGGTCACGATGGCGCAGGTCTTCGGCATGTGAGTGGCCTCGGCCAGAAGCCGGCTGGCCCACTCGAAGAAGACGACCTCGTTCCGGCGCAGAAAGGCCTGCAGGTCACGCCGCCAGACCGCACGGTTCAGGCGCTCGCGCAAGATCGGAACGCGGACCCGGCGCGCCTCAAACAGAGTCGTCTCATGGCGAGCATCGAATTCGGCATAGACCTCGTGGAAGAATGCCCAGCTTTCCTCGATCGCAACGCCCAGTTTCATGCGACCATCGCCTTTTCACGCAGGAGCGACTGGCTGGGTGCGGCCTCCTGAAGTCGGGGCAGATTCTGGTCGATGAACATCTGATGCCACAGTTCCAGCGAGAGCAGCGCACCGATCCGGACCGCGTGGTTCGCTCCGGCGTCGTGGTCGTGGATCAGCCGGCGGATGTAGTCCGGGTCGAAATAGCCACGCTCCAGTGCCGGCGGTCCGAGAAGGACGCTGCGCACCCACGGTCGCAGCGAGGTGCGGAACCATCGGTCGTAGGCCTTCGACGGCCTCGAAGCCGCCCCGGCGATCCATCCCAGACCCGCCTTCTGCAGATGCCACTGGGCCCATCGCTGAGTACGGATCCGAATGTCACGGGCACAGGCAACCAGCGGCAGACCGCTCGGCGAGACCGGCACCTGCGAGAGGGCCGGGTAGGCGCGGATGAACGCCTGCACCATCACCTGCCGGCCCAGGCGAAGCCCGGGAGGCACCCGCAAGGAGAACTCGACCAGATCTTTGTCGGCAAAGGGCAGGCGAACAACGGCCCCTTGGCGAACCGTCTCGACCCCATTCAGGGTCATGCGCGGCACGCGCTGCGTGAAGTCGATGTACAGCCGCTGGTCGGACAGCTGCCGGGAGCCCGAGGCCCGCATGGCAGCCCGGTAGTCGTCGAGGACGGCTCCGCCGACTTCGCCGCGGAAAGTGCTTGTGAATAGCCTGGCATGCTCCGGCAAATCGAATGAGAGCACGTTGTAGTCGCGATAGGCCTCCAGGTGGACCCCGACCTCGTCGTCCTGCGCGTAATCCGCCCAGTAGCGCGGCCGCATCCCAAACCCGAACATGGCGTCGCCGAGGAAACCCTTGTACATCACTCTCGCCCGGCGGGGGTCCTCCAGGACCGCCATCGCGTGAAGGTTGACGATGTTGCCCATCCCATCGGTCGTGCGAACGGCCTTTCGCCCAAGATCGGTGAGCCAATCCGCCTTGAGCTCGTAGAAGCGATGCCCGGCCCTGGCGACCCGAGCCGCCTCGCGCGCGAATCGGACCTCGTCGGAACCAGGGATCCCCCAGGTGAACGTCTGCAATCTCTCGGGCCCGGCCTGCTCGCCCATCACCCCCAGCAGAGTGCGTGAGTCGAGGCCTCCACTCAGGAGCAGCTCGGCGGGCTCACCTCCGGAAGTCTGCCGCCGGACCGCCTGGCGGAGCAGTTCAAGAAGCTCGTCGCCGTACTGGGACTCAGGGCGGACCGGATACGTCTCCGGGGATTTCGGTGTCCAGTAGGAGTGGATCTCCAGCTGTTGGTGGCGGTATTCGAGCAGCGACGCCTGAGGCAGGAGAGCGACGGATTCCAACAGGGTTCGCTGGCCGAGCACATGGTCGAAGGTCAGCATCTCCGCGATGGCCGTCTTGTCGATCCGGCGGGGCAGCCCCGGATCGGCCATCAAGGCCCGCACGCCGGAGCCGAAGAGCAGGCCGCCGGCATGCCGGGCGAAGTACAGCGGATACAAGCCCAGATGGTCGTTGGCGATCACCAGCCGCTGCAATCGGCGATCCCAGATAGCGGCCACGAAGGCGCCGTTCAGACGAGCCGGGAAACGCAGGCCCGTCTCCTCGTAGAGATGCAGAACCAGCTCCGGGTCGTCACCACGTTCCAGGCTTCGACCGCGATCCCTCATCTCTCGCTTCAGCCCGTCTGAATCGTAGACCTCGCCTTCCATGACGAGGCAGACAGATCGATCGGCGTTCCAGACCGGCTGCGGGCGTGGATTGGTGATCCCCAGCGTCACGCGCCCCAGCCCGACCTGGTCGTCGACGTAGAGCTGCGGGGGAATGCGCTCGTCGGGCTCCAGCGCGCGCGCCATTCCCGACAGCAGGGAGTTGGCTGACTCGATTCCAAGGTCACGGACGAAACCGATGAGGCCGGGCATGGGGTTTCCTGTGGATTGCTGGTTGGGCGTGTCGATTGAACGTCAACGAAGGCGGGGTCGGCCGTCTGGCGGTCGATCAGGCAGTTTGGCGGGCCCGGGCCAGCCCCAGGTGCGGCGCCGTGGCAATGTAGAACCCGTCCACGGCCTCCTCTTCATTGAGTGCAAACAGGCCTTCGACCGACGTGAAGAAACGCGCGTTGGCGTCGGCGGCCTCGCGCTCCTCGCCTTGAAGCGATGCCAGTTGAATCTTGTCTCTGCGGAAGGTCAGGTTCTCGTCCACCCGGCGGGTCATCTCCTCCAGGATCAAGTGACGGGAGTCCGTATCCTGTGCATCGGAAAGGTCCTTCACCCCGGTAACGAGCTTGAGGAAGGCATGCTTCAGATCGCTGACCTCGACCTCTTCCTGGGTCAGTCGCTGCGCCTCCCAGAAATACGACTCCTTCCTGCGGCCGACGTCATAGAAAGCGGACAGGAAGACCAGGAAGCGCAGGTACGCCTGCCGGTAGCTCTTCTCGAAGAACGCGCCGGCCTCCTCATCCGTGACCTCGTTCCGCAGCGTGCTGAGGATTCCGGCAGCCGCCAGCAAGGCGCTGTATGTCGCCAGATGCACGCCGCTGGACAGAAGCGGATCGAGGAAGCAGGCTGCGTCGCCAACGAGGAAATAACCGGGCCCGCAGAATCTCTGGGAGGCATAGGAGTAGTCCTGCTCGGTGTGGATGCGCGAGACCAGCTTCCCCGGGCGGACGATCTCCTTGACCTTCTTCGATTCCTCGATCGCCTGGAAGTAGATCGCCTGCGTGTCGACCGGGCGCCGCGCCATCACGGTGTCCTTGTGCATCACGACGCCGACGCTCATCGTCCCGTCGTGGAGCGGGATGGCCCACAGCCAGCCGTCTGCGATCGAGCTGACGGCGATGTCCCCCTCCCGCCCGGTGGCCATCCGGTCGGCGTCTTCCCAGTATCCCCAGATGGCGATGTTCTGGAAGATCTTGTGGAAGCGGCGATTCTGGAGGTAGCGGTTGGCCAGAATCCCGCTTCGCCCGGAGGCATCGATCACGTAGTCGAAGTGGAGGTCGCCTTGCGCCCGGCTTCCATTGTCAGCGTCCTTGCGCCGCCAGTGCGCCGCTACGGGACGCTCGCCGTCGAAGGTCAGACCGTCGACCTCCACCCCCTCGAAGACCTGAACGCCCTGACTCTTGGCGTGCTCCAGCAATTGCTGGTCGAAGTCGGAGCGGGTGACTTGAAAGGCATAGGTGCAGTTGCCGCTCAGCTCGCCGAAATTGAGCGACCATTGCTCCGGACCCCATTCCAAGAACGCACCCTGCTTGCGCTGGAATCCGAAGGCCTCCACCTTGTCGCGGGCACCGATCAGATCCAGGATCGGCAGAATCGTCGGGAGCAGAGATTCACCGATGTGGTAGCGGGGAAAATGGTCGCGCTCGAGAAGTGTCACACTGCAACCCCCGCGTGCCAGCAAGGTGGCAGCCGTGGCGCCGCCCGGCCCACCACCGATGACGAGAATTTGTGTCGACTCGGGTATCGTAGTCATGGTTGGATTCCTCTTCAACATTTCTGGCGTCACCTTTTCGGATCTCACCGGACTAGCGAGAAGCCGGAATGTGCTCGTCGAACATCGGAGCGTAGCGCGTGCCCGCGTAGGAGGCACGCAGTTCATCGAAGTTGAGGATCACCTGTCGAAGGTCATCCGGCGTGTGCTTGAGGGTCTTCCCCTCGGCGTCGGCAATAGGCACCCCCAGGAACTCGAACACCTGCGCAAGCGTTGTCCGCCTGGCCTGCAGCAGGTCCTCGTACACGATCTCCAGCGTCGGAAGGGCCAGCCGTCCGACATACTCCCCCAGCTCCCGCTCGGATTCCTCGCGTTCGAACAGGAACCGACCGAACTCGGCCGGGTCGATCTCAAGCGCCGGCAGGCGATCCTGGTCGCGATACAGGTTCCAATGTCCGGATCTCTCGTACAGCCGTCGGGCGTTGATCCGCGACACGACTGCCTTGACGTGGTTGCGGCGCCGCATTTGTAGGATCCGGCAGCGGCGCGCTTGCAGCAAGCCGGCGAAGCCCTGCGGGTCCAGAACATCGACGAGCTTGGTCTTGAAGCCGATCGCCGCCGCCCGGCCCATAGGGGGCGGCGTCAGGAAGCGCCCGGCCCACTCCAGCTGCTCGCGCGCCCCTTGTCCCTTCTGGCGCATGACGGCCAACCGCTCGTAGACCACCCGGATGTCCGGCCGCGACTCGAGCAGGCTTGTCAGGTAGGTGCTGCCATCCCGTTCGATGAACAGGATCACAAAAGGCGCGACCGCGCGACGAAAGTGGTAACCGAACAGAGGCCGTGTTGGCATGAGAACCACAAGAATGAGAGTTGGGCGAATTCAAGCCGGACGAGCTCGGAAAGACCGGACGAGCATGGCCAGGATCCCCCGCTGGGCGAGCCAATCCGGCCGGTGCCGCAGGGCGATGAACAAAGCCGAGCGGGCGGCGCGGCCGTCCCCCCGCAGGTACGAGTCGAATGCCAGGCGCCGCGCCGCCAGCGCCATCCCCCGGCGGCGCCACACCGGCGCAACCAGGCCTTCGGGGAGGTTGCGGTAGATGCCCGCCAGAAACTCCAGAGGTGCGCTGGTCTTGGGCAGGTCCAACCAGGCCGAGATGTGATCGATCAGTGGGCGGCCCGAGTTCGCCAGCAGGTTGGGGTTGAGGTCGACCGCCTTGGTTAGATCGGCCTTCGCCCGGGAATAGTTGCCGGCCAGGTAGGCCTGAGCTGCCGCCCGCAGGTGGGCGTGGCTGTAGGCCTGGTCGCGCAGCTGCTTCCACGATTCGGGAAGCCCGGGGTCGCGGAAGACCTTGTCCAGAACGGCGAAACTGGACCGGGTCATCTGCCCGCCGTCCCGCGTCATTTGCGCGCTGTGGAAGCGGTATAGGGAGACCGGCCGCGGGAGCCAGCCCATGAGGCAACCGCCCCGGGCGAGCCGCAGCCATAGGTCCCAGTCCTCGTATGAACTCAGGGTCTCGTCAAACCAACCGACCCGTTCCTGCCACTCCCGGCGCAGCAATACACTGCCGACGTGGAGCGGATTGCCGAGGAGCCATCGGTTGGCCGGATCCGGGAACCCCCGGTCGAAGACTCGCCCGGCCGGGCGGCCGTCCTTGTCGACCGGGATGGCCTGGCCGGCCACAAGACCGACCTGCGGTCGAGCTTGGAGCTCCCCAACCAGCAGCGTGAGCTTGTCGGGCAGGAACAGGTCGTCCGCATCGAGAAAGGACAGCAGGCCGCCGTTCGAGGCGCGCATGCCCGTGTTTCGGGCGGAGGAGAGACCCTGATTCTCCTGACGCACATAGCGCAGGCGCGGGTCGGCCAGGGTTCGAACAACCGACGGGGTGTCATCGGTCGACCCGTCGTCGACGACGATCACCTCCAGCGCCCGGTGGGTCTGGCTGAGGGCGCTGCGAACGGACTGCGCCAGGAACCCCGCCTGGTTGTAGGCCGGGATGATGATGCTGACGAGATCCATGCGACCTCAGCTCCCCTCGGTGTCGGCGTAGATCGAACCGTCCGCCCCTTCGAAGATACGCTCGAGTCCGAGGAGATCGTGCAGGTCGGCCTCGGACATGCGATCAGGGCCGGCTAACGCGCGGAAGAAGACGACCGCCCCGCCCCGGCCGGCGACTTGCTGGCGCAGCGCGGCCACCTCGGCCGCGAACTCCTGGTTGAGGCCCTGGCTGACTCGGCTGTGGCGCTGGGGGAGAGGCAGGGCACGCCGCCCGGTTCGGAAGTAGATCGCCTCAGGCGAATTGGAGTAGAGGACGTCGCCATCGGGCAACTCGCCCACTCGGGCGAGCGTAGGAGAGTCCTGCCATTCCGTTCGATTGAAACCGAGCCCGATCTGGTAACCCTGGCGGACAATGGGAAGGGTCGCCGCCACGGACACGAGTAAGGCTCCAGCCAGCACCACGAAAAGAAGTGTGCGCAGCTTGCCCGCCTCCCGGGCCAGCGAGGTCACCCCGGACGCGACCGCCACAATGCCGATCGGGTAGACCGGCGACAGGATTCTGGCATCCAGCGGCGTGTTGGCGTCGACCAGGGAGATCGAGGCCACCAGGAAGGCTGCATAGACCCCGACGTGCAGCAAGGCGACTCGCAGCGGCCCAGGCATCCCGGGCGCCGGCCCATCATCCGCAGACTCGGCCTTCCGACGTCCGGCGATCCCGGGGAGCAGAGCGAGCACACCGGCCGCGACCAGGAGAATGACGGCGACCTCGAGAATTCCCGGGAGGCCCCGCGGGATCTGTAACCAGCGCGCGATCGTATCCACTGCCTGCCACACTTGAGGCATCCCGATAGGGTGAAACACGATCGGCCGAGCGGCGGCGTTTCCGGTCAACTGCAGATTCCGGACCATCCACAGCAGCGGCAAGGTCCCGCCCGAGGCCAGGAACACTGCAACGCGTCTCAGCCGTTGCGCGCGACCTCCGGCGCCCCACAGCCACAAGGCCAGGCCGCCGGTGGCCAGGAGCGAGATGCCGGCGTAGCGGGTAAGGCACGCCAGCCCGGCCAGGGCTCCGGCGGCCGCCGAGCGCTTCCACGCCCGGTCCCCCAAAGCGTCGCCCGTCAGGAGGAGGCTGGCCGTCCCTAAGAAGAGGAACAGCGGCTCCGACCAGGCCATGCTGTGCATCTCGAGCATCGCCGGGGAAGCCACCAGCAGCAGGCTGCCGAGTGCGGCGGCCCAGACCGTCGGGCGGACAACTCGCGCGACGAAGACAGCCACCAGCGCGGCGTTGGCGGCGAACAAGGCCGCTTGCAGCCAGCGGGCCGCCACGACCGGATCCCCGGCAACCTGGCCCAGGCCGGCCAGGAGCATGGGATAGAGCGGCGGGAAGCGCGTCAAGGGCGTGTCGGCCAGATCACCATACGGCAGGCTCAAACCACGGCCAGACATCAGATTGTGGGCAACCCCGAGGTAGGCCACGGAGTCGGGGGATGCACCGATTCCCCAACGGGTCGTCACCAGCACCCCGGAGAACCCGGCGAACAGGGTCACCAGAATGGCGGCTATGCCTCTTCGGCTCAGGACCCTGCGGGCCGGGATCTCTGCCTGCAGGATTCCGACTGCGGTCTGCATCCGGAGTATTGCTCCTTCCAGGAAGGGCATCCTTGTCGCCGAAGATCAGGATCCGAGGCGAGTGGTTCCGTCGCCGAGATCACGGTTGACCACGGCGGGTGGGTGCGCGATTCCGGGAAACCAGGATGCAAGCCCGCGCACAAGCGGCCCCAGGTAGCGCTGCGCTGCCCGGCGCGCCCCGATCACCCAGACCCCACGGTTTCGAGCCCAGCGCGGGTCGAGTCGGAGGCCCGCCAGCCAATGGCGATCGATTCGCCCCCCTTCTCCGCGGGCAGCCCCCTCGAACACTTCACGCATATGCAACTGCGAGACCAGCCGGGATTTGGCTCGGGCGATCCCTCTTGTCGGCGGGAGCAGCTGTTCGAAGAGCGACTCGACGAGCTGGAAGGGTTCGTGGAGCTGCTGGCGGAGGACGTAACGCCCGAATACTTCCTCGACCAGGCTCCCGGCCAGGACGGCCTCGTTGCCGAACTGAACGGCCTTGGCTATTTCCTCGCGTGCAGGTTCGACCTCGCCGACGAAGAACCCGAGGCAGGCTGCCCGAAGATAATCGCGGACGAGCAGTCGCCGAAGCGGCTCGGGAGGCGTCTGGCCGTAGCGCCGGGCCAGAGCTCTTTGGAGCGCGGCGGCCTTGTCCTGCATCTGCTCGAAACGGTGGGTCCGTGTCGACGATCTGGCGTGCTGCCGGTACGAGTACAGGCCTTCGAGCAAGTTGCCGATCTTCGTCGCCTCGGCCAGCCGCAGCAACAGGTCGTAGTCCTCGGAATGCGCCATGGTCTCGTCATACCCGCCCACGCGGATCAGCAGGGACCGCCGGAACATGACCGAGGCGGCGCAGAAGCAGTTCATATCGAGCAGGAGCGGCTGGAGGGCCTCGTCCTCCGTTTCGACGGGATCCTGCATCTCCCCGAGCGGCCGGCCGGCCTCATCCACGAACGTCTGGGCCGTGCCCAACACTCCCACGGCAAGGTTGGCGTCGAGGAACTCCACCTGACGCGCGAGGCGTTCCGGGTGCGAAATGTCATCGGCGTCCTGGCCGGCAATGTAGTCCCCTGTTGCCAGGGCCATCGACTGATTCCGGGCAGGCGCCGCCCCGATGTTGGAGGGGTTCCGGATCAACCGAATGCGCGCGTCACGCCGGGCGGCCGTCGTGAGCGCCTCCCAGGTTCCATCCCTCGAGCCGTCGTCGGTGATGATGAACTCGAAGTCGGTGAAGGTCTGCGACAGAATGCTCTCAACGGCCTCCGACAAGTAGGGCATGCCGTTGAAGACACTCATGACGACGCTGACTCGGGGAACCGTGGTCATGACCTGAGCTCTTCGGACAGAAGCGGATCGCCGACGTCCACTGGATCACCAGCTTCCCCTTCTTGACCCACGCGCCAGCCGACGGCTTCGGCTGGGGAGGCCGACCGATTCAGACCGAGCCACTGACGCAAGCCGATGGCCCAGACCCCTCGGTTCAACAACCAGCGGGGGTTCGCCGACACCGCAGGCCACCAGTGCTCGCGAACGAGCTTCCGGTCGCCATGTGCCGCGGCCGAGAAGACCGCCTGCATGTGGACTTGGGAGCGGAGGCGAGCATGGACCCTGGCCAGGTGCTTCGTGGGAGGCAGCCGCTCTCTGAAGCACAAGTCCAGCAGACGCAGCCGATCGCCGGGTTGCTGATTCCTGAGCCAGCGATCGACTTCGACCTCGATGAGCGATCCGGATTGCAGGATCGAAGGATCGTGGGCGATCGCCTGCTCTAACGATCGGCCTGCGCCGGTCATCCCACCACCCGCCAGGCCAATGAGCGCCGCTCGCAAGAAGGTCCTGGCGATGACCGTTTCCAGCTCCGGCGGGACCGACGCGCCATAACGCCTTTGCGCCGCGCGCGCTCGAGAAGCGGCGATGTTGTGGAGCTGC
>Ga0154653_1054_pt12 | contig 23654 bp, 18 predicted proteins | sample Rifle2008BG13ft_FD_116082 | JGI IMG/M metagenome (GOLD analysis project Ga0154653, IMG submission 116082) | Chloroflexi bacterium RBG_13_68_17
GCCAGCAACTCGTTGGAGCCCCGCGAAGGACGCGGGATCTTCGTCGGACGCCGCCAGCGCCCTGATCGGTAGTGGACCCTCGCTAGATGTGGCGCGAGAATGAATGAGGCGTCTCATGGGCCCCGCTCCCCCAGAGGGGTGCTCACCTGCATCGCACCTGCGGTGCGCCGCAGGCCGTTCGCCCCGTGGGCTGGCGCCCGCAGGGCGCCAGCCCGATCGGGGTGCACGTGTCGCGAAGCTCGATGTCATTGGGCGGCTCCGAAGCCAGAACGCTCGCGCGCGCACGCCCCGTGCTTGCAGCGCGATGCATGGCGGCACGGAGATAAGCAGTTGTGTATTCTGTGTCCACTAGGAGGATTCGGCTCGACAACGGGGAAAGGATGTACGGATGTTGCACTCCAAGGCAGCTCGCTTGGCGGTTCTGGCTGTGACAGCAGCGCTGGGCCTGGGGCCCGTGGCCAGCGGAGGTGGCCTCCAGCCGATCGTGCCTTCTCCGACCGGCCCCCCGGTGGAGCCGACGACTCCGCCCACCACTCCAACGGTGACCGCGGAACCACTCTCCGTCCCCGTAGTGACTACCCAAGCGTCCACGCTTATCTTCTACAACGGCACCGTTCTCACGATGGACGCTGATCAGCCTGCTGCTGAGGCAGTAGCCGTGGCCGGCGACCTCATCCTGGCCGTCGGGACGGATGAAGACATCCTCGCCCTTCAAGTCGCTGATACTCTGGTCGTCGACCTGCAGGGCAGAACGCTGATGCCCGGCTTCGTCGACTCCCATACGCACATCTTCAACGATGCGGGCCGCTACCTTGGCAGCAACGACTACGAAGGGGCTCAGGAACTGGCGCTGCGGAATGGAATCACCACGCTGGGAGACATGTGGGTGACACCCGACTTCCTTGCGGCGATGCAGGCCATGGATGACTCCGGCCGGCTGCGCGTGCGGACGAGCCTCTATTTGCTCTATACGACGAACTGCGGCGAGTTGACGGGAGACGGGTATCGGCAATTCGCGCCGACACGCGAGCCCGGGGAAATGCTGCGCATCGGGGGCGTGAAGATCTTCGCGGATGGGGGCTCGTGTGGTCACGATGCCCTCAGCTTCGAACTCCCAGGCGTCGGCTACGGCGACCTGTGGTTCACGCAGGACGAGATGAATACCATGGTGGCTGACATCCATGCCGCCGGCTACCAGCTCGTCATCCACGCCGCGGGCGACCGCGCCGTCGAACAGGTCCTGAACGCGATCGAGTTCGCCCTGGACGGTCAGCCGAACACTCTGCGCCACCGCATCGAACACAACAGCATCGTGGGGCCGGACCTGATTCGGCGCTACTCCGAGGTCGGGGCGGTCGTCACCATCCATGGCGCCTACCCCTTGTGCGTGGCGGATCCGCCTCCGCCGGAGTACCAGGATTGGGAGTGGCCCTACCGAGACCTGATGCTCGCCAATCCGGAGGTCCACATCGCCTGGCACGGCGACTACCCCTGGGTGGGTCCGGCCTCCCCACTGCTGCATCTCTACAGCATGGTCACCTCCCGCGAGATCATCTCGGATGACAGGACAGAATGCGACGATCCCGCCTGGTGGACAGGAAGGACATTCAGCGTGGATGAGGTGCTCCCGATGATGACCATCGAGGGCGCGTATGCATTGTTCCGCGATAAAGAGGTTGGCAGCCTGGAGCCGGGCAAGTTCGCCGACCTGATCATCCTGTCGGGAGATCCCACGACCATCGATCCCAACGCCATCAGGGATCTGGAGGTGTGGATGACGATGGTCGGCGGCCGGGTGGAGTGGTGCGCGCCAGGCCGCGAGGCACTCTGCCCTGTGACCGCCAGCTCCGAGGGATGGCCCCCTCCCTCTTTAACCGCGCCCCCAGGTTCTGCAGCTGGCGATGCCTACGCGGATCGAGTGGTGGGTTTCATCCCCGGTGACCCGGTGGATCCCCGTTTCTTGATCGCTGATACCGTGCTTGGCCCTCCCGATTTCGACGAGCCCACCCTATCCGGGTTTCTCGGCCTGGGGGTCGGCGGTACGATCACAGTCGAGTTCGTCGACAACCTCGCCGTGGATGGACCGGGAGCCGACATTGACATCCTCGGCGATCCCTATAATGATGACCGCTGGACCGTCGAGGTCAGCACCGACTGCGCTAACTACGTCTCCGTCGGGGAGATGGGCGAGCGAGCGTCGCTCGACTTGGCATCCGCAGGGCTCACCTCGGTCCGCTGCCTGCGTTTCACGGACGATGGCAGCCCCGCAGGCGAAGGACTGCCGGGAGCAGAACTGGATGCGGTGGAAGCGTTGAACTCAGCAATCCCTGACTTTACAGGATCCGGCCGAGGCGTTTCAGACCCTTCCCCGTCGATCGCCGACCTTCGCACAAGGCCTCGGATCTCGTCACTACCCAGCGGACGGCCTTGACTTTCCATCGCGGGTCTGTAATCCCCTAACACGTGCTTGGTTGACCGGGCGAGATGGGGTTGTGCAGGACCCGGCAGCGGCGATTCAGACCCTTGCTCGCCTTTTGCCGGCTTCCGTACAAGGGTCTACTCATTCTGGATTGCCTGGGGGACCCAAAACCTCGACCGTCTTCTGGGGCCAGGCAACAGACAGGATCCACCCTGCGCGTTTGAAGCGCAGGCCACCCCGGCCATGCCAGTATCCTCGTGGATGTTGGCGAGACTAGGAACGACGGCATTGTTGTTCCCGGTGTGGGCCTGTCGACGTTCGTGGCAGGCGTCATGAGCGCTGAGGGGAGATGGGTGCAGACATGGGAAGTGAGACGGGCGGCGTTCCTGACCGCTGCCGTCGCGGTCTCGCGGGAACAGACGCGTCCGCCTCTACCAGGAGACCTTCCGTCGGCGCTCCAGTATCTTCTGTACGAAGCGGTCGTATCCCAGGCAGAACTCGGACAGTGTAGATTTCACCGGCGGCCAGTCCGCCACAGCGGCCTCGTCCGCCAGCGAGAGTGGGTGCGCCGGCAGGTACGGCCCGCCCCTGTCAGCGACAGCAAGGGGAGCCTCGACGTAATAGGCCTGCTTGAACACTTCGCTGTGCCGGAGGATCTCCAAGGCTCTCGCCGGCACGGGCTGGTCAATGGCGGAAGGGCGGACCTGCGGGTTCTTGAGCTGGTCATAAGCACGCCGCACATTGGGGAACACGGTGATGATCCGCGTCCCGAGCGCCTCGGTGATATCCGGGATGGGTGTAGGGAGCCCCGCGTAGGCGGCGCCTTCATACACCCGCAGGGACGCCACCAGGGGACGCACCCTGCTGGTGTCCACGCCCAGTCGCCCGAGGGCCCCGTGGAACTTCTTGATGACCGCGATCCCCGACCAGGCCGCCGCCGATCGGACGTCATCCTCAGTGATGCCATTTCGAAAGAGCGCCTGTGTCGCGGCCAGCAGCTCGTCGCGAACCGCGAACGCCAGCCTGCCGGTCATGTGCGTGATGGTTGAGAAAAGCGACTGGCCACCGGCGATCACCTCGGCGAAGGCGAGTTCCTGGAACAGGCCGAAGCTGACGGTGATGTTGACGCCGATTGCCTGCTGGGTGAGGGCCCGGCAGGCCTCCAGCCCCGCCTTCGTCGCCGGCAGCTTGAAGACGACGTTCGGCACGCCGCCCTCCAGCTTCGCCTGCAGGATGGCATAGATCGCGGTCGCATCCCGGATCATGGCCTGGCTGTCGTCGTGCCGCTTGGGGTTGACCTGGAGGCTGACGCACCCCATCTGGCCTTCTGTGACGAGGAAGATGGGTCGCAGGAGCCGCATGTTGGCGTAGACGATCTCCAGCGTGACGCGCCTGGCCAGGTCATCCGCCGGATCATCAGGCTGAGACGAGAGGATCTCGTCAACGAGCGGATCCCAATGTGTGGGGTCAGAAGCCCAGGCGATATCGATGAGAGGAGGATTGCAGGTCACAAATGAGGCGCCCAGGAGCATGGCATAGTCGGTAAATGCGGCGTAATCATTGCTGATCTCGGTCGGCGTCCGCCCGGCAGCCCTCATCTCGGCAATGTGCCGCAGGTTGCTGGCCCGGACCGCGGCCTGCATGTTGTCGATGTAGCTGCTTAGCGAACCCCCAGCCAAAGAAGCGGCCAACCGTTCCGCGTTCGGTGCCGACTCGGCCTTGAAGCGAGCCAGTGCCTGCGCGCGCCACGTTTGAAGAAGCGACTCCGTCACGGCCGGAGTCGAACGGGCGAGATCAGCGACCAGGGTCTTGGCCCGCTCGGCGACAGCGTTCAGACCGGCTTCTTTCAGCCGGCCACCGGGTCGAAGGTTCCATTGCGGTAGAAATGAAACCAGGGCGATCGAAAGATCTGCAAGGAACCGGGCCATTGACTCCTGAAGAGGCGCAGCCGAAGCCGGGAAGACGGCCTTGATCTCTTCGAGAAGGAGCCGAGTAGCTGGAAGGAATGCGTCCGGCGAGGTGAAGAAGACCAGGTCCGACAGGGCTTCGGTGGCCTGCCCAGACGCGATCAGGCCTGCGATTCTGAGAAACGGCGGATCTGCACGGGCCCGGCGTTCCGCCCGAATGGACTCTTCGAGTTGTCGGCGTGTGACCGTCATGTTGATGCTCCACAGTAGGGCTGCGTCCGCGCCGGCAGCGTAGTACTTTGGCTCGCAGCCAGACACGCGGCGGAAAAGCGGGCGGGCCCCATCCGCCTATTCGATGGGGTCATCCTCGCGCACAAACGGGGCGAGGTGACGGGCAAAGTGGCTCTCCAACCCAGCCCGGTGCTCGGCCTCGTTGTCGGCCAGGACCTGGGCGATCTGCGGACCGAACTTAGCCAGGACCGAGCCGAAGGTCACGTGCAGGATCTGGCGCGCATCAAACTGGTCGAGGAATGCCGGCAGATCGCGGTCCGATCGCTGGCCTGTCTCCGGCAGGCGATCCAGGCTTGCGTCCAGGAAGTAGGACTGACGATCGGTTTCGAACCGATCCCGCGCCAACTCAACGATCTGTCGGAAGAGGGCCGGACTTGCCACGGCGACGACTCGCAGCGCCTCCAGATAGCTCGTCCCGGCAGTCTTGACGTGGATCAGCCCGTGAGTCGCGCGTGCCAGGGCAGGGTAGATGGCGAACTTGTCCGACCCGGTGTGGACGCTGAGCCTGTAGTTCCCGAAGTGACGCATGACCGCAGCGTGCCGCTCGAGCTCGCGCTCGAAAACGGCCAAGGCCCCGATGTAGTCCACCCCCTTCTGGAACTTGCCCACGAAGCGGGGGGCGAGGCTGACGAAGGGGATCCCGCAGCGGGTCAACTCGGCGGCGATGAGGAAGTGCTCATGAACGGAGGTGGGAGTATCGGTTTCGTCCACCGACACTTCGAAGTCGAACGCCTGGCCCGCAAGCCGTTCGGCGAGCCCGTGGGCGAAGGTGATGGCCAGAGCCAGCGCACGGCCAACCTTCGCCAGCGCTCGCTGCAACGTGGCCTCGTCGAACGTCAATGTCAGTCCTTCGAGCGCGAATGGATGTGTGCAGTATCGAGCCTGGGTGTCGCGGTAACTGGTCTGCAGCTGATCCCATGGCAGGGTGGCCACCTTCTTCTGCAGCTCGCCGGGGGAGTCGGACTGAGCGGCGTTGTCCACGTGGTCGCCGGGATCGATGGTGAAGAACGTGTAGCCCGCGGCGGCAAACGCTTCCAGGTCGGACAGCTCTTTCAGGTGGTCGGCATCGGCGCCCCAGTCTCTGCGCCAGCCTTCCTGGAAGACGCCCCACATCGCATCGTCCACCACCTGCTGGGGTGTCCTGCCGGTGCGGCTATTCTCCCGCACGGACTGCTGGGCGAAGATCGGCGCCTGTCTCCCTTGGGGATCCGCGCTCCGCAACGCCTGGATGTGCCCGGGTGTGGCCGAGCCCATCCGGTCGCCGAAACCGAAGGACGGGCGGCAGCCTAGCGGAACAGGTTTGAGCCAGGGCAGGCGCTCTCTTAGCGCAGCGGCGTTCCCCGCGTCCAGCCGACACAGCGTGATCTGACCGTCGCTGGCCGGCGAGCCCGAGAAGCTGGCCGCCGGGCCGAGGATCCCCAGTCGCCGGCTCCCATCTTCGTGCAGGCGTACGAGGAAGTACGTGCTCCCCGCTTGCCTCACCACCGAGGAGGGATAGACCTGGCCTTCTACAAGACCGATCTCGTTCAATGCTCTGCCCTCAGAGGCGTCAGCGCTCTGAACGCGCCGGCAGCCACCCTCGCTGCTCTGCCCTCAACCTTCCCCGGGCGACCGGCGATGCGAGGCGCGCTCACGGGCATCGGCCATCATCGCCGAGAGGGGGAATAGGTTGTCGATCTCGACCGGTTGCCCGGTCTGCATGGATTGATTGGCGGCGATGCCGACCAGTACCGAGGCCGCCCCGTCCAGATGGGAGGCCGCGCGGCCATCGGGATCGGCCGCGCGGCCAGGCGAGAAGATCTGTTCCAGCATCAGCGGGTCCGCGCCGCCGTGTCCGCCCTCGCCCGCAGGGACCTCGATCTCGTATGTATTGCTGAACATGGGGTGCACGCGCAGGCGGGCATGCTTGAACGGGCCGGTGCTGGCCCGGGCGGCCGATGCCGGCTCATCGCTGGCGAGATGGGTGATACTCTCCTCGATGTCCAATTCGATCCGCCCCTTCGTTCCGGTGATCGCCACGTGCAATCCTTCCCAGGGCGAATAGGCTACAAGCGAATACGAGAGCAGTGCGCCGTTGTTGTAGCGGACGATCACGGCCAGCGTGTCTTCGATGGTAATGGGTTCACCAAAGACGTTCCGGTCGCGCAGGTATCCGGTTTCAGCCTCTGCTTCCAGATACAGACCGCGCAGCCTCTCCTGCGACGTCAGCAGAAGTGCGAAGGGGTCGTTGCGGGCTTCGGGGACGCCGGTGTATCGGACATACGGGTAGCGTTCACCCCGGGCCTCGGCGTTGGCGCGGCCGTAGAAGCTGAGCGACCCCATAGCAAACACGTCAGCCGGGATCGCGTCGATCCACCAGTTGACCAGATCGAAGTGGTGCGTGGCCTTGTGCACGAGCAGGCCGCCGCTGTTCTCCTTTTCCCGGTGCCAGCGGCGGAAGTAGTCGGCGCCATGGCTGGTATCCAACATCCACGACAGGTCGACTGCCAGCGGTCTCCCCACGGCGCCGTCTTTCAGAAGCCGGCGGAGGCGTGTGTAGGCCGGGGCATAGCGGTAGTTGAAGGCCACCTTGAGCGAGCGTCCCGTCCGCTCGATAGCGGCAAAGATCGCCTTGAGTCGGGACAGGTCGGTCGTCATCGGCTTCTCGGTGATGACGTCGCAGCCTGAGGTCATCGCCCGGACGATGTAGTCGTGATGGGTGTTGTCGATGGTGGATACGATGACCACGTCTGGTTTGGCCTCGGTGATCATCCGGTCGAACTGTGAAGCGTGGTAGGTCGGGATGGCTGGGGAACGGACGGCCTTGGCGAGTCGTCGCGTGTACCAGTCCATTCTCACCCGGCTCAGGTCACACAACGCGACCAGCTCGGACGTGTCCGCGTGCGCGGCGGTGAGGGCCTCCAGGTACATCCCGGCCCGCGCGCCCGTGCCGACCAAGGCGTAGCGCAGCCGACGGCTCATCTCAGCGGCTCAACCACCCGCCGTCGACCGGAAGGACCGCGCCGTGGACGTAGTCGGAGGCCGGAGAGGCCAGGAAGAGCACCGCCCCCTTGAGATCCTCGGGCAGTCCCCATCTTCCGGCGGGAATGCGGGCCAGTATCGCGGCCGACCGATCCGGATCGGCGCGCAGTGCGGCGGTGTTCTCGGTGGCCATGTAGCCGGGGGCGATGGCGTTCACGTTGATGCCCTGGTTCGCCCATTCGTTGGCCAGGGCGTGGGTCACCCCGGCCACGCCGCTCTTGGCGGCCGTGTAGGCCGGCACCAGGATGCCGCCCTGGAAGGAGAGCAGCGAGGCGACGTTGATGATCTTGCCGCCTCCTCTGGGGATCATCACCCTGGCCACGGCCTGGGAAAGGAAGAACAACGCTTTGAGGTTGATGTGCAGGATGTCGTCCCAGTCCGCTTCGCCGAAGTCGACGGCCGGCGCCCTTCGGATGATGCCGGCGTTGTTGACCAGAATATCCAGCCTCTCCAGGTTGCTCACGATCTGCGCCACGACGCTGTTCAGGTCATCCACGCTAGCGCGGCGCAGGTCGCACACGACCGGGAAGTAGCGACGGCCGAGCGCGCGGATCTGCTCACAGGTCTGTTCGCAGCCGATGCGGTCGAGGGCGGCCACGTCGGCGCCGGCTTCCGCCAGCGCCAGGGCCATCGCCTGCCCGAGGCCCTGGCTGGCGCCCGTGACCAGCGCGACGCGACCCCTCAGGTCGAATGAATCGAGGATCATCCGTGTCCCAACTCCTTGAGCATCGCCACCGTCCGGCCGACCCACCCCAACGCCGGGTCATCGACGACCGCCTGAACGCGCTGTTCCCCCGCCAGAAACCACAGGTAGTAGGTCGTATAGCCCGGCGCGCTGACAACGGTGTGGTAGCCATTGGCCATCATGTGGATGCTGTTGTCCCGGATTGTGAAGTTCTCTTCTTCGCCTTGCCCGTTGTAGTAGTGGCACAGACCGAATCCGTCGGGGGGATTCACCTTGAAGAAGTACATCTCTTCGTGACGGGCTTCGTGCGGCAGGTTGTCGACCTCGTGCTTGTGCGGCGGGTACGTGCTCCAGTTGCCGCTGGGAGTATAGGTCTCACCGACGATCAGGCGGCGTGCCGGCAGGTCGGGCTGCGAGGCCAGGGTGAGAATCTGGTAGTAGTGGCGCTTGAAGTTGGCCGCGCCCCACGAGCCGGCTGCGACTTGCGACGGCGTAATGACATAGGGCTCGGTCTGCAGATCGCTGGGGGCGCCGGGCAGAGCGACCTCGGCCGCGCCTTCGGCGCGCAGGCTGAACTTCACGCCGGTCGGCAGGTAGACCGCGTGGGGTTTGCCCGAGAAGACGTTCGGCCGGCCGCCGACCCTCTCGAAACGCTTGCCGGCCACTTCGAAGGTGACTCTGCCTCCCAGGACCACCGCCAGGATTTCACGTGCCCCCGTGTCGCCCTCGTACTGCTTTCCGGGAGGCAATCTCAGCCAGCCGAAATCGAGCAGCTTGCAGGGGTTGTGTGGCAGCGCGTTCAGCCCCTCTGCGGTCCCCAGGATTCCATGGTATTTCATGCCTTATCCTCCTTCACACCGCCTTGTCTCTATCACCCTCCGCGACCGGAGGTTGCCTGTTTCGCCGCATTGCGGGCCGCAGCAACCCAGCCGATGCAGTCGGCCACGCGCGCGGCCAGGCCGTCGAAATCCCGATCTTTGAGGAGCTGGGTTGAAAACAGGTTGCTGCCCATCCCGACAGCGGCCGCTCCGGCCGCGATCCAGCTGGTGATGCTTGCCTCGTTGGCATCTACGCCCCCCGTAGGCAGCAGCCGGTGCCACGGGCAGGGCGCCATGACGGCACGGATGAATGACGGGCCGCCGACGGTCTGCCCGGGGAAGACCTTCACCACCTCGACCCCCAGCTCCTCCGCCAGCCCAATCTCGGTCTCTGTGGCGGCGCCCGGCAAATAGGCGATCTTGCGCCGGTTGCACAAACGTGCAATCTCGGGATTGAGGCTCGGCCCGACCACGAAGTTCGCTCCGGCGGCGATGAACAGGGCTGCTGTAGGCGCGTCCTGGACCGAGCCGATACCCAGGATGACGGAGGGGTCAGCCTGGGCGAAGTGCTGCACCAGCTCCGCGAACGCCGGATAGGCCCGCTCACCGCGGTTGGTGAACTCGACCAACTTCGACCCGCCGCGGCAGCAGGCGGCGATGATCTCGATGGCGGTGTCGGTTTCCCCCTGGTAGAAGAGAGGCAGGAGGCCGATTGCCATCAGCTGATTGTAAACCTCGAGCCGCATGATCCGCGCCATGACGCCCTCCTCGCTCAGCGGGAGACCCCACCCGAACCATCGCCAGCCATGAGCTGCTCGACCTCCCTCGACGTGCCGTGGGCCTGATGTGCGTCCAGTGCGGCCGGGCCTCAGGCCGTGACGGTCTGTGGATCGACCTCCCGGTCAAGCGTGAATGCTTGGTCGGCGCTCTTCAAGTCATTGCCGGAAAGACAGATGTCCCGCGAAGCTTCACCAGCCACCCGCAGGAAAGGGCCCGTGCCGGTCGAGGCCCGGCAGCCGTGCACGAAGGCGCCCCTCACGTCTCGCAGTTCGATCACCGGGGAATCTGCCTGGGGAGTGGGCGTCGTGCATGCGCTGAGATCCACGTCGCTGACGTCGGAGAGATAGAAGGCTGCTCCGAGCTGCTCAGACACCTCGATGTTGTGCAGGCGCAGGCGCTGGACGCTGTGCACGTGAAATCCCGCCCGGCACATGGGCTGCAGCCCGTCGGCCATCTCGGGGATGTCGGGCTCGGCGCGACCCGACAGGCTGACAGAAATGTCGTGCAGGGCGAGGTCCTGCAAGGGCATTTCGGCCAGGCCGAAGATGAAGGCGGCGGCCACCTTCACGCCTCGGGCGACGACATCGCCGACCCGGACATGGCGAATGCGAGGCGTCGCCTCGGACACCGGCCGGGCACGGCGATCCGAGACCGTCTCGTCGCCCCGGGCGCCGCAGGCGTAGTGCAGGTTGACCGCAATCGGGCAGAGGACGTCCTCCATCACGAGGTTGTTGGCCTGGACGTTCTCCACGACCCCGCCGCGCCCCCTGCGGGATTTGATGCGCAGGCCACGGTCCGTCCCTGCAAATACGCAATTGGCGATGACGACGTTGCGCACATCGCCGCTCATCTCGCTCCCGATCACCACCCCGCCGTGCCCGTGCAGCATCGTGCAGTTGGTCAGCGTGATGTTCTCGCATGGGCGGTAGCTGTCGTGCTGGCCGGGCTGTGCGCCGGACTTCAGGCTGACGCAATCGTCCCCCACATCGATGTGGCAATTGGAGATGCGCACGTTGCGACAGGAATCAGGGGTGATGCCGTCCGTGTTGGGCGAGTCAGCCGGGTTGACGATGGCGACCGCCTCGATCGTCACATCGTCGCAGCGCAGGGGGCTGATCGTCCAACTCGGCGAATTCCGGGCCGTGATCGATGAGATGTGCACGTTGCGGCAGTCCTGGAAGGAGATCAGTTTGGGGCGGGGGATCGGCGACTCGCCCCGCTGGTGCCGGCGCCACCAGACCTCGCCCTGGCCGTCGACGACGCCACGGCCGGCGACGGTGACATGCTCGAGCCCACAGCCGCCGATGAGCGGCGCATGGGTGTCCTGATCGACTCCTTCCCAGCGGCTGCGGATCAGGGGATAGTGCGCTGGATCGGTGCTTCCCAAGATCGTCGCGCCGGCGTCGATCCACAAGGTGACACGGCTGACCAGGGAGAGCGCTGCAGTGAGATAGGTGCCGGCGGGCAGGAAGACGGTCCCGCCGCCGACATGGTCGCAGGCATGGATGGCGCTCTGAATGCCGGGACTGTCCAGAGCCCGCCCGTCGCCCCTCGCCCCAAAGTCCTTCACATTGAAGATGGCCGACGACTCACTTCGCGGCGACAGGTCCATGAGTACCATCTCTCGATCGCGGTCGGGGCGACGCGCTGACGGCAACGCTCTCCATTTCGACCGCGGCCAGGATGAACGCGCCGACGCCGTGCAGGTCATTGTCCGCGGTGCGTTCGCTGACGTAGTACTCGTACGAGCCGTCACGGTAGGGGTCGCCCCCCAGGCCGGCCGAGGCGCAGGTCTGGTGCAGGTCGATCCCGCCTCGCCCGTCGACCGTCACCAGGTGATCGAGCGTGCCTTCGAAACCGCGGCTCGCAACCGCCGACCAGGACTCGTCCAGGTAGCCTCTGCGTACGGCTTTGGCGATGGCGTACACAAACATGCAAGTGCCCGAAGCCTCGCGGTAGTTCCCCGGGCGCTCGCCCTGATCGAGGACCTGCCACCACAGCCCTGTGCCGCCGTCCTGCACCCGAGCGACGGCATCCGCCGCGCGAGCCAGGATGGCGACGAGTTCGCGGCGCTCCACAGTGTCCTCGGGGAAGTGGTCCAGCACATCCACGAGGGCCATGCTGAACCAGCCCATGCCGCGACTCCAGAAGTGGGGGGAGCAGCCGGTCTCCGGATGGGCCCAACGCTGTTGGCGGCTCTCGTCCCAGGCGTGATAGAGGAGCCCGGATCGGGGATCACGAGTGTGTCTTTCGATGGAAATCACCTGGAAGGCGACGTCTGCATAGGCGGCCGGTTCATTGAATGTGGAGGCGAATTCGGCGTAGAAGGGCGCGGCCATGTAGATGCCGTCGAGCCACATTTGAAACGGATACACCTTCTTGTGCCAGAACCCGCCTTCGCTCGTGCGCGGCTGCTGGCGTAGCTGATCGCGCAACGCCCAGATCGCCCGGCGGTATCGCTCCCGGCCGGTGGCCCGGTAGAGGGGGAAGAGCAGCTTGCCCGGATTGACGTGATCGAGGTTGAACTCCTCGGATGAGTGCTTGTCGATCCTGCCGGAAGGGTCGACGTGGTGATTGACGTAGGAGGTCAGGCTCTTCCAGAGACTCTCGTCTCGCGTCCGCTCCCACACTCGAAGGATGCCATTGAAGAGCAGACCATCCCGGTAGTCCCACTGCCCCTGTGACAAGGTGTAGCGTGCCAGGGCAGAGGCGGCCATCCGCAGCGACCAGGGCGCGTCTGCAGCGGCGATGGGTTGGGGGTCCGTGCTCTGGTGCATGGTCTCTTGATCCTTCGGTAGCGGTCGGCCCTACATCTACCCCCCGCCTGCCCGCGCCGGGTATGCCTTGTAGATCCGCGCGCGAGTTTGCTCGCACACGAGGTCCAGTCTTTCTCGCGCCGCACGGCACTGGCGCGGCCCATGGCCGGCGGGGAGAACGTGGGTGCCGTCTGGAAAACCCGGCCAGCGCCGGGCAGCCGTGCCCCGTGCGCTGGCCGGAAAAAGCAGTGTGCCCTACGGCAGAAGCCCCGCCTCCATCAGGCTCTGCCTGGCTGCGTCTTCGTACTCCGGCGCGCCAATGCTGTCCAGACCCGCCAGGAACTCCGCCCAGGTCTGCTCGTTCACTTCCCGCTGACCCAGGACGAACTGGATCAGGCCCTCGTTGTAGTAACGGTCGAAATCGGCCGCGTTGGCGGGAGGCAGGATGACCTGGATCCCCCGACCGTCGACCCACGGCTGTGCCTGGAAGAACTCCAGGAACGACATTGGCTGCATGGTGCGTCCGTTCAAGGTCTCCCAGGTCGGATAGCGAGCGGCGATCTCCTGGGGTGTGTTGTAGAAGATCAACTGGTTGCGCATCTGGGTGTACGGTTGGCGCTCGGCCGAGCTCCAGGCTTCGGCCGGGTCGAGACCCTCGGTCGAGATATTCCCATCGGCGTCGAGAAGGAAGTTGACGCCTTCCTGCCCGAAGCCAAGCAGATAGTAGCCCTCCGGGGTGGTCATCCACTCGAGCAGTCGGGCGATCGCCTCGGCCTTGCCTTCATCGGCTGCCCTCTGGGAGATGGCGAAGATCTGGCCGCGGCCCGTGTAGACACCGTAGTAGGCCTGCCCATCCGGGCCGGTCGGTGCCGGCAGCGAGATCCATTCGCCGTCCGGGAAGTTCTCATCGAAGGGCGTGTAGTTGGATCGGTTGCTGAGGGCTGCGAAGTCCTCCCACATGATCCCGAACAGGCCCTGCTTCCAGCGGGCGCGGAAGTCATCTCGGCTGAGGGTCGGCCAGTCGGGGTCGATGACGCCTGCCTCGACCAGTCGGCTCATGAACGACAGAGCATCGGGGTAGGCCTGCTCGCGAACGTTCAGGGCGAAGTTATCGGGATCAGTGAAGTTCCAGACACCGGGCACCCCGAAACCGCCGAAGATGAAATCGAACCGGGTTCCCAGACCCTGGCCGTTGAGGAACCCTCCCAGGCCGTAGGTGTCATCGCGCCCGTTACCGTCCGGGTCCTGCTCGGTGAAGGCCACGGCGACCTCGAAGAGCTCCTCCAGTGTCGTGGGCGGCTCCAGGCCAAGGGCAGTCAGCCAATCCTGGCGAATGACCAGGCCTTCGCGCCTCGGGAGGGGCGGGGGCTCTGGCAGGCCGTACTGATGCCCGTCAAAGGTCACCAGGCTGATCAGCAGCGGATCGTTGTAGTGCGTCGCCACACGCTGCGGCATCAGGGGCATCAGGTCCTCGACCGGCGCGATCAGGCCGAGTTGCACGAGACGATACAGCGTTGAGCGGGGATCGTTGGCTGCGCTGACCATCTGGAACAGGTCCGGCAGTTCATTGGCAGCCGCGGACGCGTTGAGCACGGCCTCGCCGTCGGATCCTGTCGGCAGGATCACATAGGTCAGGTTGATGCCCAACGTCTCCCTGATGACGTCGTATGCGATCCAGTCGTCAGGCGGTGGCCCCGCCTCGGTCACGGTTGCCTGGGCCCACAGCACAATGTCAACCGGCTCCGGCGGCGTCGTGGGCTCGGCCGTAGGTTCCACGACCGGCACCTCGGAGGCGGCGACCGGAGGGGCGGTCTCCTCGGTCGCCGCGCCGCCGCACCCGGCGACGAACTGCGCCAGGACGGCCGCGACGACGAGAATGGCGATCCAGCCTGTTCGCTTCCTCCTTCCTGTGATCGGATCAGGTACTTGCATGGTCTTCATCTTCCTCTCTCCTTTGATTGGCTCGCGGTTCGATAGAGCCTGGCAGTACGCGGCTATTCCTTCACGGCACCAAGCAGACTGCCCTTGGTGAAGTACCGCTGGATCCAGGGGTACACAAGCAGCATCGGGAGCATGGTGAGCAGGACTGCGGCGGACTTCAGGGACTCCAGGGACGCGGAGCTGAAAGCGTCGTACTCGACGTACTCGTTGAAGCTGGCCGAGATCAGGATGTTACGCAGCAGTACCGGCAGGGGCATCAGGTCCCGATCGGTCAGGTAGAGGATCGGTGTGAAGAACTCGTTCCAGAAGTACACCGAGTAGAAAAGACCGATGGTCAGCAAGATCGGCTTGGAGAGCGGCAGGATGACGTGCCAGAGGACCTGCAGCTCGTTGGCCCCGTCCATCCGCGCCGCCTCCCTCAGCTCCTCGGGCAGGCCCTCGAAAAACCTCATCATGACCAGTGTGTTGGTGACCCCCACCGCCGGTGGCAGGATGATGGCCCAAAAGCTGTTGGTCAGACCCAGTTTGGTGACCAGCAAATAGACGGGGATCAGGCCGGGATTGAAGAGGAAGGTGAACAAGATCATCAGCATGATGCCGTTGCGACCGGGGAGCGCGTGGCTTGAGAGCCCGTAGGCGAGGGGCACGGTCAGGACCAGGCTGAGGGCCGTGCCGGCCAGGGTGATGATCACGCTGTTGAGCATCGCTCGCGGGAAGAGCGGGTGACCCAGGAGCTGCCGGAAGGCCTCCGCCGTCCATTGCCCCGGGGCCAGGAACAACGGCGCACCCCCCCGGGTGTAGACATCGAGTGGAGTGAACGCCGTAACGATGACGCGCCAGAGTGGCAGGATGATCGCGATCAGCACGATCAGCAGGATGACCGCGACCAGGGCCTGGAAGGCTAGTGCGTCTCTTGTCCTGACCTGAACCATGGCGTCTCCCGGCCTAGAACAAAGGAAGCTCGGTCATTCGTTTGGAGAGGCGGTTCGCAACCAGGATCAGGATCAGCCCGACTACGCCCTTGAACAGGCCGACCGCAGTGGCCAGGCTGAACTGGAACTGCAGGACGCCCTGACGATAGACCCACGTGTCGATGATGTCGCCAACGCTGTAGACCGGGACCGAGTAGAGGACGAAGATCTGATTGAAGCCTGCCTCGAGGATGTGGCCGAGGCGCAGAAGCGTCACCAGAACGATGACCGGCAGGATGCCCGGCAGCGAGATATGCCGGATCCGCTGTAGGTGTGAGGCGCCGTCGACCGTGGCGGCTTCGTAGAGATTCGGGCTGATGGCCAGAAGCGCCGCCAGGTAGAGAATGGTGCTCCAGCCAGTCTCCTTCCAGAGGTCGGACAGAACCACGACCTGGCGAAACCATTCGGGGGAGGTCAGGAAGGCAATCGGCCTCCCGCCCAGGAGCTCGATGACCTGGTTGATCAGGCCGTTGTTCGGCGAAAGCACCGTCAACATCACCCCGAACATGACCACCCACGAGAGAAAATGGGGTAGGTACGCCATCGTCTGGACGACCGTCCGATAGCGCGCGAACCAGGTCTCGTGCAGGGCCAGCGCCAGGATGACCGCCAGTGGGATCCCCAGCACGAGCTTAGTCACGCTGAAGAAGAGCGTGTTGCTGATGAGCTCCTCAAAGTAGAAGGAGTTGAAGAAGCTCGCGAAGTTCTGCAGGCCGGCCCACGGGCTTCCCCAGACTCCCAGCAGGGGCCTGAAATCCTTGAAGGCGATCTGGGCGTTCCAGAGCGGCCCATACCGGAAAATCAAGAAATACAGCAGGGTCGGCGCCATCATGAAGTAGAGCCATCGATGCCGCCAGATCCTGCGACGCAGGGCCCGAAGCCCTTCTGAGCGCGCACGCGGCTGACCGTGGGCCGGCGGGGCGACCCGGCCTCGCGTGAACGGCGTGGGGGCACGCTCAATGCTCGGGGCGGAGGGTCTCACGATAGCTGCTCTGCTCTCGGGCTCGCTGCAACCAGCCGGAGCAACCGACGCGGGGCGCACCGGCGAGTGAAGCGCGCATGTGTTGCCCACTGATTCTACGGCCTGTGGCTTGGATTCTGCCGTGCGAAGGATGGACAGAAGCGACCGGATTCAGCGCAGCGTGGATCCGACGCGGACGTCAGCCATCCGGATGCTCCCGGTAGGCTTTCGGTGATCTCCCGGTGATGCGGTGGAAGACCCGGCTGAAGTAGGCCGGATCGGGGAACCCCACCTTGCTGCCGACGCTGGCGATGCTCTCGTAAGTCGTGCGCAGGATTTCCTTGGCCCGCTGGATCCGGTAGCGGTTGAGGTAGTCCCAGGGTGAGATGCCGAGCTCGCGGCTGAACACGCGGCTGAGGTGGTCCTCGCTCACCCCGACGCCCGCGGCGATCTCCCAGCGGCGGAGAGGCAAGGGGTGATTCTGTTGCATGTAGGCGATGGCCCGCTTGGCCAGGGCACTTGTCTGCGGGGGCAGGCTCTCCGTTCCGAAGAGTGAGCGATGCAGAGAGGCGATCAATTCGTCTTTGGTAAGGATCCCTTTGCTTTGGAGCACAACAAATGCGTGCCGTTCGAGCCGCTGGACATCGCTCAACGAGAGCTGACGGCCGCTCAGGATCACGACTGGCACCCGCCGCGTTCGTTCGTCGGCGCGCATTTGCTCCAACACGTCAAAACCGTCGACCTCGGGCATCATCAGGTCGAGGATTACCAAGCTGGGGGGGTCGGCGAACATCGCCTCGAGCCCCGTCCTTCCGCCGGCGGCGGTGCGCACCGCGAAGTGGGGAAGGCCCCGGCTGACAGCCTCGCAGGCAGCCTTGCGGGCCCGCTCGTCGTCATCGATCACCAGCACCGAGCCGCTGCTTGCCTGGGGAAGGGCTGGGCGGATCGCCTCTAGAAGCTCCTGACTGCTGGCCGGCTTTACCACCAGGGTAGTTGGTGCCACCGCCGAATCGATGTCCGCCCCGGACTGGAACAAGATGAACGGGGTCTGACTCAACTGCGGATGGTTCTGGAGACGGCGCATCAGCCGCCATTCCTCCTGGGATCGGCCCGGTCGGTCCCAGGCGATCGCGGCAGGCTGGCCCGTCGAGAGCATGTCCACCAGATCATCGCTGGGGCTCATCCTTCGGATGGTCAGGCCTCTGCTCAGGCCGAAGGCGACAATCCCGGGTGCCGGCGCTTCTTCGTCCGTGATCAGCCAGAGGGTTGAACCGGCGGGAAGGGGGACCGCCGGGCGGGCCTCGCTCGCGCGCGGCAACGGGAGATAGACATGGAAGACGCTGCCCTGCCCGGGCCGGCTGTCGAGCGCCAGGGTTCCCCCGTGAAGCGCCACCAGATGTCGGGTGATGGACAGCCCCAGCCCGATTCCGCTCGCCGGCTGGTCGACGCGCTCGTGCGTGAAGAACGGCTCGTAGATCCGGTCGCGCAAGTCATCCGGGATGCCGGCACCTGTGTCGGCGACCCACAGGTGCAGGTGGGGCGGGGCCGATTCTGCCCCCAGCGTGATCTGCCCGCGTTCGGTGAACTTGGCGGCATTGCTCAGTAAGTTCAGCAGGACCTGCCTCAGGCGAAGAGGATCCACCTTGATCTGTGGGAGATCCTCCGGAAGCTCCAACCGCCATTCGACGCCTGCCTTGCCGGAGACGTCCTCGGCCAAGGACGAGAACGCGTCCTCGATCAGGGGCTTTGGGTCGACGCTGACCGGATAGAGGTCAAGGGCGTTGATCTCGGCCCGCGTGAGATCGAGCAGATCGTTGATGATACGCAGTTGGTGCTCGGCGGTTTGCTGGATCTGCTCCAAGTCTTTCGTCAGGCCGGCCGGGGGAGCCCGCAGAAGGCGGTGCGTGTGTCCAATGATGATGTTCAGCGGGGTACGCAATTCGTGACTGACATTGGTCAGCAGCCGGGTCTTGACCAAATCGGCCCGCTCCGCTACCCGGCGAGCCTCGAGGGCCTCGCGGAAGAGCAGGGCGCCTTTCAGGGCGCTGCTGATGTGCCCGCGCAGCACCTCGTAGACCGCCCCGTCGCGCGGGCCGACCTCGAACACCACGAACCCGATCGGCTCGGTCCCGAAGTACAGGGGCTCCACGATGAGGCTGTGCCGTCTTGGAGGGAGGAGATCGGGAGGCACAAGCTGGCGCGAGGGGAACCTTCGCCCCTCGCTTCCCGTGTCACTCCGTTTCCCTTCTGTGTATGCCAGCACCAGCCGGGACTCGTCCATCGGCTGAGCGGGATCCTCATACAGCGCCAGGAAGGTGCTCTCGATGCCCATATCGGGCAGTCTGCTGGCAAGTACCTCGGTGAGCTTGTCGACATCGAAAGTGGTGATCAGCGACTGGCCGATGTCGCGCAGCATCCGATTTTGGCGCTCGGCCGTCAACTGACGGGCGATCTGCGCCCGCTGAACCGCCTCCCCGATCAGGACCCGCCCCTGGCCGAACAGGTCTTCCGCCCGCAGCGCCGTCGGTCCCTCGAGGGACGGGAGCAGCTCGCTGCGCAAGACCGACAGCGCGGCTTGCCAGGCGGCGGTCTCATCGCCGTCCAGGATGCCTTGCTGGAGCAGGCCATCGAAGGCGGTGAGGAATCGGGTTCCGTGTGCGGCACCCAGGTCGTCGCTGATGGCGGCGACCAGCTCACCCGCCCAGTCCGAGGCCGCATGCGCGCCTCGGGTGACGTGAGCGATCTGTTCGGTCAGGCGCGCCCGAGCGCGGGACAAGGCGATCCCGGGATCAAGCCGCGGGCCGGCGATTACGTTGACGGCGGCTAGATCCACAGAACTGGACGGACAACCGCACGATTGGCGGACTAGCAGTCTCGATTCCAGGACCACGGGCGATGGCGGTTCGTTGCCGGCCATGGTCTCGACCAGGATCTCGACGGAGCGCCGCCCTTGTTCGTAGAACGGGAGTGAGACGGAGGTGAGGGGCGGGCGAACCAGCCGGCCTTCCTCGATGTCGTTGAAACCGACGACGGCGACATCGGCGGGGACACGAAATCCCCGCTGCGTCAAGATGTTGAGCGCGCCGATGGCGAGCAGATCGCTGCTGGCCACGACCGCCTGGAAGTCCACACCCGGCTGGAGCCCCCGTTCGTCCAACAGCACCAGCATGGCTTCCGAACCGCGTTCCCAGGCCACACCCGGTGAAACGAGAGCCGGATCTTCTTTGATCCCCTTCGCCTGGAGGGCGCCGAGGAAGACCTGATACCGTTCGAGGGCGTACGGGTGCCCTTCCGGTCCTCGAACCAGGGCGATGCGCTTAAATCCGTGGACGTCAACGAGATGCGCGACTAGGGCGCGCATCCCCGGCCCGCCGTCGATGGTGACCATCGCGGCCCGGCCCACCGGAGAGGCCAGGCTCACGATCGGGAGGGGCTGGAACTTGCGGTGGAACTCGACGACCTCATCCGGGGTGACCTGGCCGGCCAGAGTCGAGGGCCAGCTCAACAGGCCGTCGAGGCGTTGCGGGTTGATCAGGTCATACAGCGTGTTGCGCTGTGTCTCAAGGTTCTCGACCGTGTGCAGACGGCCGCCCGGGAAACAGATGAGGTTGACGTCGGCGGCTTCGGAAGCGTCCAGGACGCCCGGCCAAAGCGCCCGGGCCGCGCCGACGTGGACGTTGGCGGTCAGGAATCCGATCGTCGGACGGGTCGCTCTTGTCATAACGGCCGATCCTCGAATCGAGGGACTGCAGGGGCTCGACGGGGGGCTGCCACTCGAAGGCGCCAGGATTGGGCCTTCGACATCGACCGCGTCCTACATCAGACCGAGTGTATACGGCCCGGAGAGGGCTGTCAATCGCACCCAGCCGGAGGGGCTGACCGGACCATCCCGCGCCGCTGGCGAGTCGACCATCGTCGCCTGTGCTCGAGCTATGGACAAGCGAGACGAGCTGGGCTACATCCCTTTCGATTTGGTGAGCGGCGAATCCCCCGTTGGGACTCCCCGATCCGTCTTCCTCCGGTCCCTGGGCGGACCGGCAACACCTGGGAACCCACGAACCCTGACTTTGCAGGATCCGGCCGGGGGGTTTCAGTCCCTTCCCTGCCGATCGCCGAACCCCGAACAAGGCCTCAGTTCTCGCCGTTACCCAGGGGACAGCCCGTGACCTTCTCTAGCGAGTCTGCAATCCCCTAACACCCGTATCGCGGGCCGCCTGGCCACTCCCTGATGCTGACCCGCCGCGCCAGGTGACAGGTGCAGCTTGCGATGGCCGCCAGCAAGGCGTAGAGTGGGGAGCGACTGCCTGATTCCGCCAGGCAGCTTCCTGTGGAGAACAGCGGACTTCGTGGCTCGAGACCATTGGGTGGCCGAGGAGCAGGATGAGCAATCAGCACAAGATACTCACCCCAAGGGTTATTGTCCTCACGTTGATCTTCGTCGTTGTGGTTCCATTCCTGCCGCTTTTGATCTCTCAGCGATGGGACTGGTGGGAGGCGTGGGTGTACGGCGTCATGGGCGTGTTGGGCTTTGCGGTCACCCTGGCCTGCTCGCTGAACGGGTCCGTTTCATGGAGCATGAGAACGCCGAGTCCTGGGACAGACTCCTGGCGCCCCTCGTCGGGCTGGGTGGCGGGTTGATACCGCTGGTCGCCGGATTGGAGTCACTCTCTGACACGCCAGCCACATTCAGCCTACCCGTGAGAATCGTTGCGCTGGTCATCATCCTGGCCGGATATGCCTTGGCCTCCTACGCCTTGATCGAGAACCGTTTCTTCTCCGGCATGGTACGCATCCAGTCCGATCGTGGCCACAAAGTGGTATCGAGTGGCCCCTACCGCTGGATGCGACATCCCGGTTACGCTGGGGCGCTGCTCACCTATCTGGCCACTCCTCTCTTGCTCGATGCGCCATGGGCATTTCTTCCCGTAGTGTTCATTGCGATTGTGTTGGTGATCCGCACCCGGCTGGAAGATGGAACCCTTCAGGATCAATTAGAGGACTACCGTGACTATGCAAGGCGGGTGCGTTATCGCCTGTTGCCGGGAGTCTGGTGAAGGAATCGCTCTTGCGACCAACAGGCCGCCCAATCCGAGCTTGCAGGCGTTGCCCTACCATTCGCTTCGCGCGCGCCGGGGGTGCGAATGGCTGGAAAGGTGTCTCCCGTGCTGCGGGCAAAAGACCCTCACATGAAGCTGCCTCACGCGCCGCCCAACAAGCCGCTGGAGCCCCGATTGATCAGCGGGGTCACCATCGGGCGTCGCCGGCGCACGGGCAGGTAGTGGACCGCGGGCTGATGGTGCGCGAGAATGGTCGAGGCGACTCTTGGGCGCCACTCCTTCACGGGGGCGCTCACCTGCATCGCACAATCCTTGATTGCAGATGCCCATTCTGAACGCAGTCCTATTGAGCGCAGTCGCCGGACTGGCCACGGGGCTGGGGGGAGCTTCAGTGGCCCTCCTCCGCCGACTCGAGATGCGGACATACGATGCCCTGCTGGGTTTCGCTGCGGGTGTGATGACCGCCGTAGCGACAATGGGGCTCGCGGTGCAAGCCCAGAGTCAGGGGCAGCCACATGTCGTCTTGATCGGTTTGGCGGTGGGAGCCGCCGGGCTGTTTGCACTCGACCGGCTCCTCCCACACGAGCACTTGCCGATCGCTGTCGCCGACGCGAGTAGCTACCGGCGGGGAATGCTCCTCTTTGCCGCGCTGACACTTCACAACATCCCGGAAGGCTTGGCGGTAGGCACAAGCTACATGGCTCAGCCCCGCCTTGGATTGCTGCTGGCCATAGCTATTGCCCTGCACAACATCCCTGAGGGGATAGCCGTCGCGGGGCCGCTAAGGGCATCGGGAATGCCAGCCTGGCGGTACCTGGCGTGGACCACCGCCTCTGGGCTCGCCGAGCCGATCGCCGCGTTCTTGGGGGCTGCCCTTGTCAGCCTATGGTTGCCGATCTTGCCCTTGTGCCTGGCGATCGCCGCGGGCGCCATGCTGTACGTTGTCTCCGATGAACTCATACCAGAGAGCCACAGCCACGGCTTCGAGCACGAGGCAACCTTGGGCTTCATCCTTGGTTTCATGCTCGTACTCGGGCTCTCGCAACTCCTGGCGTAGAGCAATTCCTGCCGCGATCTGTGGCCCGACCGCAGGGCGGCTGCCCCGGAACCCTCTGAAGCCCTGGACAGCTGCGCCGCACCGCACATCGTCCCGGTGATCTCACGGGAGGTGCGGTGAGAGCACCCCCGCCTAGTACGCGGGGCCTGTGGCAGGATCCCGATAAGGACATCCGGGACGAACGGCCTTCGGCTGACCCGGCGGGCCGGGCGGTAGGCGCGGCTTGCGGGGCCCGCCGGGCACGACGTAGAGTGGGGAGGAGCTACCCGCTTCCGCCGGACAACTTCCTTTCGCGAGCTCGGGATGCTCCCAGAGTCGCGCTGGGGCACTGTCTGCGATCCCAAGGGGAGGCTTCGCGGAACACGAGACCGTCAGGCTGCACGTCGAGATATCACACGATTATCGGCGGCATCCCCCAGTGGTTCCGGAACCGCGTGTGTATCGGGGATTCGCGCTACCCGTTCGCCGCGTTCGTCTGAGGAGAGGCCAGTTCATGCATAATCCGGTCATGATCATCACTGGCGCATCGAGCGGGATCGGTGCAGCGACCGCACGTCGAGTCGCTCGCGACCGCGTACGCCTCACACTGGCCGGCCGGCGCGAAGATAGATTGCGGGGCGTTGCCAGGGATGTCGAGCAACTGCAAAGCGAGGCGCTCATCGTGCCAACCGAGGTGACAAACCGCGCGGACATCCGCCGCATGGTCAGTCCACGTTGGATCGCTGGGGACGGGTGGATGTGCTGGTGAACAACGCGGGAGTGTCCTACGACGAGCCGTTAGTGGATCTTGATCCGGACAAGGTTCGGGCTGAGGTGCAAGTCAACCTGATTGCTCCAATCGAGTGCACCCAGGCCGTCCTGCCCGTGATGCTGCGCCAGAAGTCAGGGCATATCATCAACATCGCCTCCTTGGAGGGATTGATTGCCACACCTGGAAGCAGCGTCTACTGTGCGACGAAGTTTGGTGTCTTCGGCTTCTCCGATTCGTTG
>Ga0154653_1238_pt2 | contig 21656 bp, 19 predicted proteins | sample Rifle2008BG13ft_FD_116082 | JGI IMG/M metagenome (GOLD analysis project Ga0154653, IMG submission 116082) | Chloroflexi bacterium RBG_13_68_17
TCGGGGGGCCTTCGGCCTCATCGACGCCCGCACGCTCGAGCAAGAGGCCCAAGAGGTGCTGGGCCGATTGGGTGTCGACATCGACCCACGGATGCGCCTCGGCAGGCTGAGCGTCGCTCAGCAGCAGATGGTCGAAATCGCCAAAGCGCTCTCATTGAACGCGCAGATCGTGATCATGGATGAACCGTCCGCCGCCCTGGGCGGGCGCGACCTCGAAAGACTGTTCGATGTTATCGCCGCGCTGAAGAAGAATAACGTGGCGGTCATCTACATCTCTCACCGCCTGGCAGAAGTGTTCCAGGTGGCCGATCGGGTGACGGTGTTCAAGGACGGCAAAGTGGTCGGGACGCACGCGGTGTCGGAAATCGACCGTCCGTCGCTAGTGCGGATGATGATCGGCCGGACGCTGTCGGAGACCTTCCCGCCGCGCGGCAAGCAGGTGGGCGAGGAGATTCTGCGTGTCGAAGGACTGTGCTCCGGCGAAAAGCTGACCCGGGTCAGCCTTTCGGTGCACCGCGGAGAAATCGTTGGGATCGCCGGCTTGGTCGGATCGGGCCGGACGGAGTTGGCGCAGGCCATCTTCGGCGCCCGTCGCATCGATGAAGGTGAGGTGCGGATCAGGGGGAAGAAGGTGTCGATTGAGAGCCCCCGGCACGGCCTGCACCATAAGCTTGGCTTCCTGACCGAGGACCGCAACCTGGAGGGGCTGGTCATGGGGCTTTCGGTGCGTGAGAACGCCGCCCTACCGAGCCTGGATGGACGCCAGCGGTTCGGCTTTGTCGACCGCAAGGCGGAGGATAAGGTTGTGGCGGGGATGACCGAGGGCTTGAGAATCCGTACGCCCAGCCTGAGTCAGGAGGTCGAGTACCTCAGCGGTGGGACTCGTCAGAAAGTCGTGTTGGCCAAGTGGCTGATCAGCGGACCCGAGTTGCTGATCTTCGACGAGCCAACGCGTGGCATCGACGTCGGCACCAAAGCCGAGATCTGGCAGCTGATGCGAGACTTGGCCGATCAGGGGAAGGCGATCTTGATGATCTCCTCGGAGCTTCCGGAGATCGTCGGCATCAGCGATCGGATTGTGGTGATGCACCGCGGCTGCATGGTCGGCGAGTTACCCGGCGAGACGGCGACCGAGGAGAAGGTCATGATGCTGGCGACCTACGGGGACTCCCATGGCGAGTGACAGCGCCCAAGTGTCTCGCTTCCGCAGTTGGTGGCGGCGGATCTGGGAGGAAGATCGGGAGCTGCTGACGATCTACGCCATCCTGGGCGTCCTCATTCTGATCGGCATGATCGCCTTGCCGGCGTTCCGCAGCCCGCGCAACCTCTTCAATGTCCTGCGGCAGGCGGTCGCCCTGGGGCTGGTCAGCGTCGGTCAGACCTTTGCAGTCCTGGTCGGCGGCATCGACCTGTCCGTCGGCTCGACGATCAGCTTGATTGGGGTCTACACGACCGGCCTAATGGCCCACTACACGAGCCTGGGGGCGGTAGCGCTGATCGTCGTCGCCATGATCGCCATTGCCATCATGATCGGTCTGGCCAATGCCTTCGTCATCACCCGGTTGCGTGTAGCGCCTTTCATTGCGACGATGGGCGTCGGTGCCATCATCCAAGGCTTCATCCTGTTGTACGCCAAACGTCCGGGCGGAGCGATCGCACCCGGGTGGGACTTCTTTGCTGAAGGCATGCTTGGGCCGGTCCCGTTCCCGGTCATCTTCCTGCTGCTCCTGGTGGGCCTTGCCTATTTCATCCTGCGGAAAACAGCTGCCGGGCGGCACATAGCGGCCACGGGTGGAAGCGAGGTGATCGCTCGCTTGTCGGGAATACAAACCCGGCGAGTGACGGCCTATGCCTTCATGATTTCCGCCTTTGCGGCAGCGCTGACCGGTCTGTATCTGACCAGCCGGATGGGCGCCGGCGACCCGCTCATGGGCGGCCTGAACTACGACCGGTACGACCTGGACTCGGTCACGGCAGTCCTCCTGGGCGGGACTCGGCTCGGCGGGGGCAAGGGCGGGGTGGTAGGCACGCTGGCAGGCGTGCTTCTCGTCTCTCTGCTAAACAACCTGTTCAATCTGGCCGGGATCAACCCCTACATCCAGTGGATCGTCAAGGGTGTGATCGTGGTGGGTGCAGTCGCGATCTACGCCAGCCGCAAGCCGGGCGAGGCCAGGTGAAGCCGCAAGCCGAATCCTCCGGCCTGGCCTACGCTCCCAACATCAGCTGGCTACTGCCTGAGCTTCCTTTTGCACAGCGGCCGCGGGCCGTCGCCCAGGCCGGCTTCGGCGCCATCGAGTTCGGCTTTCCGTCGCATGCCGACCTGGACGCCTTGCAGGCCGCCCGGGCCGACTGGGGCCTGGAGATCGTGCTCTTCAACCAGGATGTCCCGGTCTGGGATCGCAACAACCGCGGCTATCTGGTCGACCCGGCCCGCGGCGATGAGTTCCGCCGCACGCTCGATGAGGCGCTGGCGATCGCCGCGCGCCTGGCGGTGCAGAAGATCATGCTGCCCGCCGGCGTGGAGCTTCCCGGGCTCGACCGGCAGCTGCAGCGCGAGTGTATGGTCGAGCGACTCTGCCTCGCCGCGGGGCTTGCGGCGCAGGCGGGGCTGCTGCTGACGATCGAGGTTCTTAACCCGGACGACAACCCCGGCTACTTCCTGACCTCATCGGCCGAGGCGATCGACATCGTCGAACAGGTCAATCACCCGCACGTACGCTTCCAGATGGACACCTACCACCTGCAGCGGTTGGGTGGCGATCTGGAAAGGACGCTGCGGGCCAACGGCCAGACCATCGGGCACATTCAATTCGCCGATGAGCCGGGGCGGCATGAGCCGGGCAGCGGCTCGATCGATTTCGCCGCGCTGCTCCGGGCGGCGCAGGCTGTGGGCTACCGCGGATACATCGGCCTGGAGTACGTGCCACAGTTCCCCGGTACCGAGACGTTGGCCTGGGTGCCAACGCACATGCGCCGCCTGCCGCCGATGTGGGCGCAGGTCATGGATTCCAAACAGGAGAAGTCGAGATGAGTTTCATGCTCAAAGGACCGGTCGGAACCGGGCACCAGACTGTCTTCAAGGCAGGGGAACGCGCCCGCTGGCTCGGCCTGGAGCTGCTGCGCCTGAGCGCCGGCGAGACTTGGCAGGGGAAGCTGGCGGATGAGGAGGCTGCTTTCGTCATCCTCAGTGGGCGCTGCAGCCTTGCGGTCAGCGTCAAGGAGCAGTCGAAGTGGGAGAATCTAGGCGGGCGGGCCGACATCTTCGCTGCGCCGGCCACGGCCGTCTACGCGCCGCGGCAGAGCAAGATCGAGGTCAGGGCCGAGTCGAGACTCGAGATCGCCATCGCCAAGGCGCCCTGCACGGTCGATTTGCCGCCGAAGCTGATCACCCCCGCCGACGTCAAGATCGTTTCGGCCGGCATGGCCAACTGGCGGCGCGACGTGCGGCTGGTCATCCCGCCCGGCTCGCCGATCAGCAGCCGTCTGATCATCGGCGAGACGATCAACCCGCCCGGCAACTGGTCTGGAATCCCGCCGCACAAGCACGATGTCATCAACGACAAAGAGAACATCCTGGAGGAGTTCTACCTGTTCAAGGCCAAGCCGGCGGACGGCTACGGCATCCAGGTGCTCAACGACGACGGGAAGGACACCGCCCATGTAGTGGTCGACAACGATGTCGCCGTCCTGAACAACGGCTATCACCCGACGGCCGCCGCCCCGGGGGTGACCATCGCCTACCTGTGGGTGCTGTCCGGGGACAACAAAGCCTACGACATCACCATCGATCCGCGCTTCGCCTGGGTGCCGACGGCGGAAGCGGTGCTGCGGGAAATGAGGAACTAGCGATCAGCGATCAGCGTTCAGCCATCAGCGTTCAGCCTGATCCCCGCGGATGACCGTTGGAAGCTAGGGCTACAAGCTGATAGCTGATGGCTGATAGCTGATGGCTGACAGCTGACAGCTATTGGAGGAACGATCGATGTTGAAACGCCCCCCGTACGGGATCATCCCGGCCATGGTCACGCCGTTGACGGCGGAGGACCAGATCAACGAACGCGCACTCCGTCGGCTGACCAACCATCTGATCGACGGGGGTTCGCACGCGGTCTTCGCCATCGGCAGCCAGGGTGAGTTCTGGGCCTTCTCCGCCGATGAGAAGCGCCGCGTCTGGGAGATCGTGGTCGATGAGGCCGCCGGGCGGGTGCCGGTCTACGCAGGTAGCGCGGCGGTGACCACCCGCGAGGCGATCCAACTCACCCGACTGGCGGAAGAGGCCGGGGTGGACGCCGTCTCGGTGTTGACGCCGTATTTCATCTCGCCCAACGACAACCAGCTGTACGACCACTACAAGGCCATCGCCGAGGCGACCCGTCTGCCGGTGCTGCTGTACAGCAACCCGGCCCGGACGGGTGTCAAGCTCGCGGTGAGTCTGGTGGCCCGCCTGGCTGAAGTGCCCAACATCGTCGGGATCAAGGACTCGAGCGGGGACCTGGAGCTGGCGGCCGAGTACATGCGCGTAGCCCCGGAGAAGTTCTCGGTGTTGATGGGGCGCGACACGCTGATCTACGCCGGCCTGCTCTACGGCGCACGGGGGGCGATCGCTGCCACCGCCAACGTCAAGCCCCGGCTGGTGGCCGACATCTACGACAAGTTCATCGCCGGCGATCTGGATGGGGCCCGGCAGGCGCAGCAGGCGCTGGCGCCTCTGCGGCTGGCGTTCGGCTGGGGCACGTTCCCGGTCGTGATCAAGGAAGCGCTCGACCTGATGGGCATGGAAGGCGGCCCGGGCCGGGCGCCGGTCGGTCCGCTCTCGGCCGACCAGCGCGAGAAGCTCAGAGGCGTCTTGAAGGACATGGGCGTTGTGTGAGATTGGTGGAGACGGAGGAGGGGTCGGATGGACGGGAAGATGAAGGCGGTCCGCAAGCTGCGGCCCGAGCCGGGGTTCGATCTGACCGAGGTGGAGATCCCCCGCATCCAGCCGGATGAGGTGCTGGTCAAGGTTGCGGCGACGGCGCTGTGCGGGTCGGACATCCACTTCTACAACTGGGACGACTTCGCCCAAAAGCGACTCAAGCTGCCGCTGACCCTGGGCCACGAGTTCTGCGGCGATATCGTGGAAGTGGGGAAGGCGGTCCGCGAGTACAAGGTCGGAGACTACGTCACCGCCGACAGCCACATCGTCTGCGGCAAGTGCGACGTGTGCAAGATGGGCCTGCAGCACATCTGCCAGCACCTGAAGATCTTCGGCAACGACGTGGAGGGCTCCTTCGCGCAGTATCTGCCCGTCCCGGCCACTTCCCTCTGGCGGCTGACACGCGATATCCCGGCCGAGGTCGGGGCTGTGATGGAGCCGTTGGGTGGCGCCACGCAGGCGGTGTTGATCGAGCCGGTGACGGCCAAGTCAGTGGTGATCTTCGGGGATGGGCCGATCGCCCTGTTCGCCGCCGGTGTGGCCAGCACGGCCGGTGCGCGCAAGGTCTACCTGATCGGCATGGTGCCGTCCCGCCTGGAGATCGCCCGCCGGATGGGCGCGCAGGTGACCTTCAACATCAACGACCCCGTCGACCCGGTGCAGGCCATCCAGGAGGACACGCACGGGATCGGGGCCGACGTGGTCGTCGAGATGGCCGGGGCGGCGCAATCGATGAAGAACGCCTTCGAGGTCGTGCGCAAGGGCGGCCGGGTGACCACCTTCGGGCTGACTCCCAAGCCGATCGAATTCGACATCAACTTCGCCGTGACCCTTCGGCAGGTGACGGTGCGCGGCGTCGCCGGCAGGCACATGTGGGACACGTGGAAACTGGTCGACGGGCTGCTGGCCTCGGGCAAGCTCGACCCGCGCCCGGTGATCACGCATCGCATTCCGCTGGAGGATTTCGACAAGGGGTTCAAATTGATGACCACCGGTTCGCGCGACACGGGCAAGGTGGTCATGTTCCCCAACGGAATGCCCGGCTAGGGAATCGGGACGCCGAACCCCCAAACAGGAGCGATCACGATGAGCGGCGACGGGAAGATCAACTACGAAGAGATCAAGATCGTCGGCGACGGCCGCGGCACGATGCAGGGCAACTACCTGCTCAACCAGGACCGGCCGATGGACCGCATCCGCTGGCTGCTGGAGTGCTTCCCGGAATGGGGTCAGTTCCTCAATCGCCAGATCGAGGAGACCAGGGTGCCCGAGGGGAACTTCGCCCTGTGGTGGACCGGGGGCATGGGCTTCGTGCTCAAGTCGCCGGGCGGGGCGGTGCTGCTGGTGGACAACTACGCCGGGCCGGCCCACTACACGGAGTACGAATACTGCGGGGTGTGCCGCACGAGCGGCTCGCCGACCATTGACTGGCTGCGTTTGAATCCGCAGGTCATCGACATCTTCGACTTCAAGACGTTGGACGGCGTGTTCTGCAGCCACCAGCACGCCGACCACACCGACATCTATACGCTCAAGGCGGCGACGCAGACGTCCGAGGCGTTGTTCTACGGTCCCCTGTCGTCCGTCGAGCGCATGCGTGTCTTCCAGGTGCCCGAGGCGCGTATCCGCATCTGCCAGGCGGGGCAGAAGTACAAGATCAAGGACGTTGAGGTCGAGATCCTGCCGAACTTCGACCGCATCGCCACGATGACGGGCGGCCCGGGCGTCAAGGTCGGCCCGGGTGTCCGCCGACCGTACAACGATGTGGCCGTGACCTTCCTCTTCAAGATCGGCGGTCACAACCTCCTGCACCTGGCCGACAGCCTGTTTCAGAACGCGTACATTCTCTTCCGGAAATACAACGTCGACGTGCTGACATTCAACATCGGCTACAACGCCCCGGGCGCGACGGACAAGATGACGCCCTACGATGCCGTTCGGCTGGGTGAGGCGATCGGAGCCAAGTTGCTGCTGCCGATGCACTGGGACAACTGGGGCAATACCGGGGTCGACCCGCAAGAGGTCGTCACCATCGCTCAGTGGCACACCCCGGGCGTCAAGATCGTCATCCCGCAGTGGGGCGTGAAATGGTTGTATCCGGCCGAGGAGGGCATCGGCAAGATGAAGTACAACGACTGGCGCGAGCGCTATCGGCCGGATTACTCCTGGGAGTACGGCAAGCCGGCGGAGAAGGCGGCCCAGGAACGTGGGGATTTCATCCCCTACTGAGCGGCAGTCGTGAAGGGAGGTTGAGATGCAGCGGGTCGGTTTCATCGGGTTGGGCCTGATGGGCGGGCCGATGGCGGCCAACATCGCCCGGGCCGGCTACCCGCTGACGGTCTACAACCGCACCCCCGCCAAGGCCGAGCCTCTTCTGGCCCTGGGGGCCAGGCTGGTGAGCACCCCGCGAGAGGTTGCCCAATCCAGCCAGACGATCGTCACCATGCTGGCCGATGCCTCGGCAGTGGAGGCGGTCCTGAGCGGCCCGGACGGGATGCTGGCCGGCGGCCAGGCCGGAACGGTGCTGATCGACATGAGCACGGTGGCGCCGGAGCAGAGCCGGCGAATCGGCTCGGGGGTCGCAGCCCAGGGCTGGCTGATGCTCGACGCACCGGTCTTCGGAAGCACGGGCCCGGCCAAAGACGGCAGCCTGGGGATTCTGGTCGGCGGGGATGAAGAAGTGTTCGAAGCGCAGCGGGCCCTGCTGGAGAAGATGGGCAAGCACCTGTTCTATTTCGGCCCGCAGGGGAGCGGCGCCACCGCCAAGCTGTGCTTCAACTTGATGGTCGCCTCACAGGTCGCCGGGCTGGCCGAGGCGATGAGCCTGGCGGCCAAGGGCGGGCTGGACCTGGAGCAGGTCGGCCGGGCGATCCTGGCCAGCCCTGTCGCCTCTGTGCTGGTCCAGCGCAAGATCGGCAACATGGTTGGGAACGATTTTCCGGCGGCGTTCCCGCTCAAGCACATGCACAAGGACCTGGGCCTGATGGTGGGCACGGCCCATGCCCTGGGCGCGGCGTTGCCCGTCACGGCCAGCATTCACCAGTTGTTCTCGGCGGCCCGGGCGCGCGGCTACGGCGAGGAGGACTTCGCCGCCGTGTTCCGCATGCTGGCAGAGATGGCCGGCCTGTGAGTCTGCGGCCGGAAGGACCCCCAAGAGGGAGGGAGAGCCCGTGAAGGACCCGCAGTACTTCGCTCCCGCAACGCTTGAGGAAGCGCTCAAGCTGCTCGGGAAACACGGGAAGGGCATCAGCGTGCTGGCAGGCGGCACGGACCTGGTGCGCGACATGAACCTGGAGTTCAAGATCCCGGACAACATCCTGTGGATCGGCCGACTCGGCCTGGAGTACATCCGGACGAAAGAGGGCATCCTCCACATCGGCGCGGCCTCTCGCATGCAGACGGCCGGGGCTTCGAAGCTGTTGCAGGAGAAGGCCCGGGCGGTCTGGCAGGCGGCCTCCAGGCTGGCGGCGCCGCCGGTGCGCTCGCTGGGGACGCTGGGCGGCAACCTGTGCACCGCCTCACCGGCCGGCGACTGCACCTGCGCCCTGCTCGGCCTGGGGGCGGAGGTCGTCCTGCGCAGCACTCGCGGCCAACGCATCGTCCCACTGGACAAGTTCTTCCTCGGGCCGAACAAGACCGTCCTGAAGCCGGGCGAGCTGCTGATCGAGATCCTGGTGGCCCCAACCGGGCGCAACGAGGGTTCGGCCTACGCCAAGGTCGGGCGGCGGGCGGCGCTGACGCTGGCCGTGTTGAACGCCGCGGCGCGGGTCAAGCTGGATGCCAAGGGCCAGTGCGTGTCGGCCATCATCGCCGTCGGCGCAGCCGCGCCGGTCCCGGTCCGCTGTGTCAAAGCCGAGGAGAAGCTGATCGGCAAGCCGTTCACCGAGGAGACCGTCCTGCAGGCGGCCGAGACCGCGGTCACGGAGATCAAACCCATCGATGACGTGCATGGGACCGCCTGGTATCGCCGCAAGCTGACCCGGGTGCTAGTGGCCCGCTGTCTGCGTGAAGCCGGTGGATTGACGGAAGGAGGCCGTTAGGACCATGGGCACACGGACGATTTCCTTCAAGCTGAACGGGAAGAAGGTCAAGGTCGAGGCCCCGACGACCGTCAACCTGTTGAGGCTGCTGCGAGAGTACCTGGACGTGACCGGCCCGAAGTTCGGTTGCGAGCAGGGCAACTGCGGGGCATGCACAGTCCTGCTGGATGGCGAGCCAGTCAACTCGTGCCTGGTGCTGGCGGCGACGGTCGACGGCCGCCAGGTGACCACGGTGGAAGGGATCGGCACCCCGGACAATCCGCACCCGATCCAGAAAGCGATCACCGAGCACTACGGTGCCCAGTGCGGCTACTGCACCCCGGGCATGATCGTTTCGGCCTACGCCTTGCTGAAGAAGAACCCCAACCCGACCCGCGACGACGTGGTCAACGCGCTGGTCGGCAACGTCTGCCGCTGCACCGGCTACAACAAGATCGTCGAATCGGTGCTGGCCGCCGCAGAAGAGCTGCGCTAGCCGGAGGATGCGACCATGACCCAGTATGTTGGCAAACGTCTACCGCGCTACGACGGCATGCAGCATGCCACCGGCAAGACGCGTTACGTGGGAGATATCAAGCTCCCCGGCATGCTGTACGTCAAGGCCTGGCGCTCCCCGGTCCCATCGGCCAAGATCGTCAGCATCGATGTCAGCCGGGCGCGCAAGATGGCGGGCGTGGAGGCGGTGATCACCGGCACGGAAGTCCCGGTCAACGTCTTCGGCGGCGAGCAGCCCGTCCTGGCCGATAAGGAGATCCGCTACCTGGGGCAGGAAGTGGCCGTCGTCGCAGCCGATGATCTGGAGACCGCCCGCCAGGCGGTCGCCCGGATCCAGGTCGAACTGGAGGAACGCCCGCCGATCCTGGATCCGCTCCAGGCGATGGAAAAGGGCGCCCCGAAGGTCCGCCCGGACGGCAACCTGATGAGATTCGGCGACAAGGATCACATCCAGATCCGCAAGGGGGAGGTCGAGGCCGGTTTTGCCAAGGCGGATGTCATCGTCGAGTCGTACTTCCGCACTGCGGCGCAGGAGCACTCGCCGATCGAAACGCAGGCCAGCATTGCCCAGACCGACTCGCTCGGCCGGACGCACATCTGGACCGTAACCCAGGCGGTGTTCTTCAACCAGGGGACGATCGCCGGCATCCTGGGCAGGCCGCTGTCGGACGTGCACATGATCGGCGGAATCCTGGGCGGCGGTTTCGGCTCGAAGAACGATCCGCACGCCGACCACATCTGCGCCGTCCTGTCGCTGTACTCGCACGGCCGGCCGGTCAGGTGGGTGTGGACGCGCGAAGAGGAGTTCGTCGCCTCGACGCACCGGGCGGCCACGCACATCTGGTTCAAGGACGGGGTGACGAAGGCAGGTCGGATCATCGCCCGCAAGATCAAGATGGTGCGCGACGGCGGCGCCTACCCGTCGACCAACGACTACGTCGTGCGCAAGGCCTCCTACGGCATCGCCGGCCCGTACGACATCCCGAATGTCTGGATCGACGGCTACGCGGTCTTCACCAACAAGCGCCCGACCAGTTCCATGCGCGGCTTCGGGCTGTATCAATCTTCCTTCGCCTGGGATGTGCAGATCGAGCGCATCGCCGAGAGGGTGGGCATCGATTCGTGGCGTCTGCGCTTCATCAACGCCATCCGCGACGGGGACACCTCGGCCACCGGTGCGGTGCAGCACAACTGCGGGCTGATCGAGGTCATGCAGACGGCGGCCAAGCGGGCGGGCGTCAAGCTCGACGGCGACCTGCTGGCGATGTCCTCGTCGAAGCGATAGAGCGGAGGCAGACATGGCGAAGAAACGTGGTGTAGGCATCGCAGCCGTCTGGTACTCCACCGGGATGAGCGGGGGCGGCGACCCCAGCCAGGTGGTGGTGAAGATGAAGCCCGACGGCAGCGTGGACGTGCTCATCGGCAGCGTCGACATCGGGCAAGGGGCGCGCACGATCGTGCGACAGATCGCGGCGCAGGAGCTGGGCGTCCCGATCGAGCGGGTCAACGTGACGACGGTCGACAGCGACACCAGTCCGCTGGACACGGGGACGTTCGCCAGCCGCGTCACCCATCAAACCGGAAACGCCACCATGCTGGCCGCCCGCGAGGCGCGCCAGGTGCTATTCGAGGTCGCCGGCGAGCAGCTCGGCGTCGCCCCGGACAAGCTGGCGGCGGAGAACGACCAGATCGTGGTGCGCGACTTTCCCGAGCAGGCCATCCCGATCGCCGACGTGGCCGGCAAGGCCACCTGGGTCGACCGCAAGATCATCGCCGGGCGCGGCGCCTACGGCTGGCCGGTGGCCGAGGTCGACCCTGAGACCGGGCAGGGCGAGCCGCTGCATAACATGGCCTACGGCGCGACCGTGGCCGAGGTCGAGGTCGACACCGAGACGGGCGAAGTCAAAGTCCTTAAGCTGGTCAGCGCTTACGACTGCGGCAAGGCGATCAACCCGCTGCTGGTCGAGGGGCAGATCGACGGCGGCGCCGCCGGCGGCCTGGGGTCGGCGCTGATGGAGGAGCTGCATCCCTACTATCCGACGCTGGACAACTACCCGACCGGCTTCTTCTCGTACATGATCCCGACCGCCAAGGATCTGCCGGAGCTCGACGCAGTCATCGTCGAGATGGGCTCGCGCACCGGGCCCTACGGCGCCAAGGGCATCGGCGAAATGACGGCCAACTCGCAGGCCCCGGCGATCATCAACGCCATCCACAACGCCATCGGCGTCTGGATCACCGATCTGCCGGCGACCTCAGAGAAGGTGCTGCGGGCGCTGGAAGGCCAGCCGCCGCGGGGATGACCGGCGGCGCGGACCGTCAAATGGAATCGGTAGTGGCGGGGCGGCCAACGCTGCCCCCAATGGGAGGGCTGGAAGCAGATGGCGAAGACGGCGGCGCCGGAGAGCAGACAGCCGGCGGAAATGCGAATCGGCTCGGTCAGCGTGCCCATCAATCGGGGCAACGCCAGCGCGTTCGTCCCCGCCGAGCAGATCTATATCCATCCCTCGCAGGGCTATCTGGAGAAGCTGGCCTTCGCCGTCAGCCGCAACCTGCCGGCGCTGCTGATCGGCGAGACCGGCGTGGGCAAGACGCTGGCCGTACGCTACCTGGCCTGGCAGACCAACAACGGTCTGCGGCGCGTCAACCTCAACGGCGCCACGACCGTCGATGAGTTCCTGGGCAAGATGCTCATCAACGAGCAGGGGACCTATTGGGTCAACGGGGTCCTGGTCGATGCTATGCAGGCCGGCGACTGGATCCTCCTCGACGAGATCAACGCCTGCCTGCCGGAGATCGCCTTCTGCCTGCACTCGCTGCTCGACGACGACCGCATGGTCGTCCTGATGGAATACGACGGCCGGATCGTCCGCCCGCATCCGAACTTCCGCCTGTTCGCCAGCATGAACCCGAGCGAAGAGGGCCGCTACGGCGGCACGAAGATGCTCAACGAGGCGCTGCTCGACCGCTTCCCGGTGGTCATCCGCATGGACTATCTATCGGAAGACGAAGAGGTCCAGGCGGTGATGGCGCAGAGCGGCAATCGGGACGAGGACGTGGTGCGGCGTATGGTGCGGGCGGCCATCGATGTGCGGGCGGCCGTCCGCAACGAAAAGGTGTTTGGATCGTTCAGCACCCGGCGCGTCATCGATTGGGCGCGCATGGCGCTGGCTTACGACGTGCGCGAGAGCGCCCGCTTCGCGGTCCTGAGCAAGTTGAGCAGCTACGACGCCGAGACGGTCCAGGACATTGTCGACAACTACTTCTAGTCCCGAGACGACGGCGCGCCAGGTCGAGGCGCGGCGGCTGCGGCTGGAGAACTTGCTGCAGATCGCCTCGCGCAACTTCGACCTGCGAGTCGGATTCGACCGTCACGATCGGGTCGGCCGGGGTGAGATCCTGATCGCGGCCGAGCCGGCCGAAGCGGCTGCGGCGGATTACGTCCGCCTGAAGGGCGCCGCACTGCACCTGCTGGCCCATTCCATGGCTGAGACCGTTCGTTGGGCGCACGAGGCGGTCGCCGAGGAGGAGGCCGGGCAGCCGCACTTCCTGCGCCTGTGGCATGCCCTGGAGGATGCCCGGCTGGAGAACGCGATGATCCGGCGCTGGCCGGGTATGCGCCGCGCCTTCGATGCCCGGCTGCTGCCGGAACTGGGCGGGTCGCTCCTGCGCATCGCGCCGGTGAACCAGCAGGTGGAGACCGGCCTGTACTTTCTCGGCCGGGGATTCGGCGACGGCCAGTTCAGCCCGGCCGTCGGGCGGGCGCTGGCCGAGGCGCGGGAGGCCATTGTCGCAGCCGCGTCGGGCGAGACGCCGCAGGCGTCGCTGGAGGCAATGCGGCGGATCTATCCGATCGTGGGCGGCCTGCTGCGGCGGGCCGCCGCGCGGCGCACCCCGCTGCCGCCGGCATCAGACGCCGCTGAGGCGGCCGAAGAAAACGAGCCGGGCCGAGTGTCGAGACCCGAGAAACGAGAAGGCCCGCCGGACATCGACATGAGCGACGAGCGCGTCGCGGTGGGTGGGCTGGGTCAAAGGCACGAACTGCCGGAGTGGTGGCGGCCGGGAAGCATGCCCTGGTTCGAGCGCGGTCTGGGTACGAAGGACGTACACCCGAGCGCGGTGCGCAGCGATGTGCAGACGATCATCCGGCCGAGCGCCGGCGACGAGAGTGCCTACCAGGCGATCTGGCGCGAAGTGCGCCGGGAAGCGGGCTACCTGGAGATGCGCCTGACCAGCATGCTGCGTGAGGCGGCCTACCTGCGCTACGGCGGCCGGTTCCGCAGCGGCAAGCTCCACACCGCCAAGCTGTGGAAACAGCGCCTGGGGGTATACCGGCTCTTCGAGAGGCCGGTCGACGCCGGCCGCAGCACGGCCTTCAGCCTGCTGGTGGACGAGAGCGCCAGCATGAAGGGACAGGACAAGTACCGCCTGGCGGCCAAGACCGCCATCCTGCTGGGCGAGGCGCTCGACCGCTTGGAGATCCCGCTGGAGATCATCGGCTACACGACTGCCGAATTCGAGGCCCGGGCGGCGATGCGGCTCGGGCTGACCCCGGCCCACGCCTACCGCACCACCCGCTGCAGTGCACTGGAGCACCGCATTTACAAGCGCTTCGATGAGCCGTTCCGCGCGGTCCGCCATCGACTGGCCGATCTGCAGCCGCGGCACAACAATTGGGACGAGGAGTCGCTGCTCTTCGCATTCCGGCGTATCCAATCCCGGGTGGAACGGACCAGGGTCATCCTGGTCATCTCGGACGGGCAGCCCAACGGCGACGCCGACCATCTGATCGCCGCGGCCCGCGCCGTCGAGAACCTGGGCTGCAAGGTCATCGGCGTGGGAATCGGGGCGGACTACGTCCGTCAGATCTACCGCAATGCGATCGTTGTCGCCGACTTCCGCCAGATGGCGGAGGAGCTTCTGCGCCTGCTGGCCAGGGAGCTGACCGCGAGCGGGCGCGGGGCGAGGCGCTCGCGGGTTCTGCTGGGTCCCGTGGACCATCTCCCCGCGCCTCGCCCGGCCGCAGGATAGGCCGCAGACGGCGACCGGCATCCGCATCTCTGAGGGAGTGCTATGGCGAAGGAAGTCAGGCTCGAGACAACACCGATGGTGATCGACGGGAAGCTGACGCCGGGGACCTCCGGTCAGACCTTCCCGGTCTACAACCCTTCGACCGAGGAGGAGATCGGCCGCGCGCCGATCGCCGGCGCGGAGGATATCGACGCGGCCGTGCGTTCGTCGCACGCCGCCTTTCGGGAATGGCGCGAGACCCCGGCTGCCGAGCGGGCAGCGGTGATGATGAAGCTGGTCAACGCTGTACGCGCCAACATCGACGAGATCGGCCGGGTATTGACGACCGAGCAGGGCAAGCCCTTCCCGCAGGCCAAAGGCGAGATCAACGGCTTCTGCGCGGTGGTGGAATACTACGCGCAGGAGGCCCGCCGCATCAACGGCATGGTCCTGCAGTCGGATGCGAGGGACAAGTTCGTCTATGTGCTGCGGCAGCCGATCGGCGTGGTGGCGGCGATCCCGCCCTGGAACGATCCGCTGCACCTGCTCAGCCGCATGCTCGGGCCGGCGCTGGCGGCCGGATGCACGGTCGTCGCCAAGCCGTCCTCCGATACGCCGCTGGCAACGCTGCTGATGGCCCGCATCGCCTTCGAGGCCGGCGTGCCTGCCGGGGTCCTGAACGTGGTCACCGGTCCGGGCGGCAAGGTCGGCGAGCCGTTGGTGCGCCACCCGCTGGTGCGCAAGGCGGCGCTGACCGGCAGTGTCGAGGGCGGGCGGCAGGTGATGATCGCCGCCACGGAGGGTATCAAGCGCGTTACGCTCGAGTTGGGCGGGCAGTGCCCGTGCATCGTCTGGAAGGACGCCGATCTCGACAAGGCCATCGACGCCATCGCCTTCCAATCCTTCCGCGGCTGCGGGCAGGTATGCAATCGCGTCAATCGCGTCTACGCGCACGAGGCGATCTACGAGAAGCTGGTCCAGGGGATTGCCGAGCTGGCCAAGCACGTCGTCGTGGGGGACGGGTTCAAAGAAGGCGTCGATATCGGGCCGATCATCAACGATCGCCAGCTCAAGTGGGTGCTCAGCCAGGTCGAGGACGCGGCCAAGAAGGGCGCGCGGCTCCTGGCGGGCGGCCAGCGCCTGACCGACAAGGGCTACTTCTTCGCCCCGACGCTCCTGGCCGACTGCAATCACGAGATGCAGGTCATGCGTGAGGAGACCTTCGGACCCGTGCTGGGTGTGATGAAGATCGGCGACGATCTCGACCAAGCCTTCGAACACGCCAACGACAGCTGGAACGGCCTGAGCGCCTACTTCTTCAGCCGCGATGCGCGCAACTGCTATCTGGCCGCCCGGCGGCTGGACGCCGGCTCGATCTGGATCAACGACATCCACGGATCGTTCGTCCAGGCCCCCTACGGCGGCATGAAACTGAGCGGCATGGGCCGCGAGCAGGGCTCGATCGCCATCGATGACTATCTGGAGTGGAAGACGATCTATCAGGAGATGAGCTACGAGAGCCGCGGCGCGCGACTGTGCGTGCGCCACTGACCCCCACCTTGGGCGAAGCCGCAGAGAACGCCGGGACGACCGCCGTTCTCGCCCTCATCGAGCCCCTGGCGCTCGGCGTTCTCTGCGGTCAGCCACTCGCGCTCTGGACGGGTACTCGCGTATGAGCAAACCGGTCGTCCTGTTGTACGAGCCTATTCATCCGAAGGCGCTGGAGGTCTTGAAGGGCGAGGCCGAGGTGCGCATGGCGCCCTCCCTGGAGGAGGCAGCGCTTCTCGAGCAGGTGGCCGACGTCGACGGGATCATCATTCGGGCCAACGGCAAGGTCAGCCGCCGGCTGATGCAGGCCGCCCCGCGGCTGAAGGTCGTGGCCCGGCACGGCGTCGGGGTAGAGGCGATTGATCGCCAGGCGGCCGCCGAGCTGGGTATCACCGTGGTGAACACGCCGTCGGCCAACGACGAGTCGGTCGCCGAGCAGTGTGTGGCCTTCATGATCGTCCTGGCCAAGCGTATCCTCGAATCCGATCGCGCGATTCGGGCCGGAGACTGGGAAGCGCGCTACCGGCTGATCGGCGTCGAGGTGCAGGGCAAGACGCTCGGGCTGGTCGGGTTCGGCAAGATCGGGCAGCGGGTGGCGGCTATCTGTCACCACGGCCTGGGCATGCCCGTCCTGTACCACGATGTGGTCGCCTATCCGGACGCCGAGAACGCGCTGCAGGCGCGGCGAGTGTCGCTGGAAGAACTGCTGCGGGTTTCGGACTTTGTCTCCCTGCACCTGCCGCTGGTTCCGGCGACGCGCGGGCTGATCGATGAAGCCGCGCTGCGGCGGATGAAGCCGACCGCCTTCTTGATCAACACCGCGCGTGGCCCGGTTATCGACCAGGCGGCCTTGGTGCAGGCGCTGCAAGACAAGCGCATCGCCGGGGCGGGGCTGGACGTTTACGACCCGGAGCCGCTCCCGCCCGACAGCCCGCTCCTGCGCCTGGAGAACGTGGTTCTCTCGCCGCACATGGCCGCCCATACGGACGAGGCCCTGCTGCGCATGGCCATGGTCGTGACCGACGTGCTGGCGGTGATCGAAGGACGGTCGCCGGAGTCCCCGGTGGCGCCGCCGGCGTGAGTTGACGAGGAGGCACTGGCATGGACAAGCATTGGAGCAACTACTGCACGATGAGCATCGTGCACTTCATGGCCTTCCCCAAGACCATCAGCGGGGAAGGTCCGATCGCCGACAGCGTGGCCAAGATCGCCGAGGATCCGTTCTTCGGTGCGGTCGAGATCACCTGGGTCAAGGACCCCAAAGAGCGCGCGGCGGTCAAGGCGGTCATCGAGGCGGCGCACATCCAGGTCGGCTATGGTGCGCAGCCGGCCGTCCTGATGGGCAAGCTCAACCTCAACAGCCGGGACGAGGCCGAGCGCAAGCAGGCCGTCAGCGCCCTCAAGGCGCGCATCGACGAGGCGGCCGAAGTCGGCGCCAGGCGCATGGCGTTCCTGTCCGGCAAAGATCCCGGCGAGAACGACCGCCGGGCGGCGGTTCAGGCCCTGATCCACTCCGTCAAGGAGTTGTGCGCCTACGGCCGGGACAAGGGCATCGCGCTGACGTGTGAGACATTCGATCGGGATATCGACAAGAAGGCGTTGATCGGGCCGAGCGACTTGGCGGCGGAGTTCGCCGCCGCGGTCCGCCGGGACTTCCCGGATTTCGGCCTGATGTACGACCTGAGTCATCAGCCGCTGTTGCATGAGGATTCGATCGGCGCCCTCAGCCAGCTCAAGGGACACCTGGTCCATATCCATGTCGGGAACGGCGTGGTCGAGGCGGGCAAGCCGGGTTACGGCGATCAGCATCCGCGCTTCGGCTGGCCGGGCGGGGCGAACGACGTCCCCGAGCTGGTTGAGTTTATCCAGGCACTGTTCAAGATCGGGTACCTGGCCGACGGCAAGGGCACGCGCCCGTGGGTTGGCTTCGAGATCAAACCGCAAGCTGAGGGCGAGACGCCCGAGCTGGTCATCGCCGGCACCCAGCGCGTGTGGCAGGAAGCCTGGAGCCGAGCCTGATGAGGCCAGCTCCCCGCGAGCTTCAAGCTCGCGGGGAGCTGCACGAGGCTCGCGGGAAGCTCAGCGAAGGAGAACCGTATGGATCGTGCGCAGGATGAACTGCTGGCGCTCCGCTACAAGGAGCTGGCGAAGCATTTCGATTCGTGGGAGAAGACCAAGGACCTGATCGACCAGCTGATCGACATCATCCTCAACTACCGCCAGAGCGGCCACCCGGGCGGCTCTCGCTCGAAGGTTCACGGCCTGCTGGTCACGCTGCTGGGCGGAGGGATGCGCTGGGACATCCGCCATCCGGAGAAGCGCTTCGGCGACCGGTTCGTTCTGGTGGGCGGTCACACGGTCCCACTCATCTACACCACGCTGGCCGTCTTCAACGAGGCGCTGCGCCTGAAGGCTCAGCAAACCGGCGACAAGCGCTACCAGGTCCCCAATGCCCCAAAGCGCGCGCTGACCTGGGAGGACTTGCTCAACTTTCGCCATCGCGGCGGGCTGTCCGGCCACGCCGAGATGGAGGGCAAGACTCTCTTTCTTAAGTTCAACACCGGCCCTTCGGGGCACGGCGGCCCGGCGTCCGCCGGCCTGGCGCTGGCGCTCAAGCGGGCCGGGGCGGACGGCGTCAAGGTGTTCGCCTTCGAAGGCGAGGCCGGCCTGACCCCCGGCGCGGCGCACGAGATGATGAACTCAGCCTGGGGCCTGGCGCTCGACAACCTGTACTTCGTTGTCGATTGGAATGACTTCGGCATCGACGATCATCCGATCACCAGCGTCGTCGCCGGGGCCCCGGCGGACTGGTTCGCCGCTCACGGCTGGCGCGTCTTTGGGGCCGAGTTCGGCAGCGAGTGGGGACCTGTGGCGCAGGCGATGGTCTCGATGCTCTACAGCGAAAACCCCGGCCGCGCGCCGAGTATGGCCTGGCTGAAGACGCGCAAAGGCCGCGGCTACCTGAAGTACGACAACGCCTCCCACGGCGCGCCGCACGCGATGAACAGTGAGCTGTTTTGGCAGACCAAGCGCGAGTTCGCCGACAAGTACGACGTCCAGTTCGTCAACTTCGGCGGCAAGGCGCCGGGCGACGCCAAGGCGGTGCGGGCCGAGTTCGAGGCGAACCTGAAAGTCGTGATGGGCGTCCTGGCGCGCGATCAGGCGCTGGTCGATTACCTGGCCGACCGGCTGGTCGAGCTGGGCGACAGCGTGCCGGAGGAGATACCCTCCTTCGCGCTGGGGAAGCGTGGCACACCGTTCCAGGACGAGCGGCTGTACGATTTCAACGCCTACCCGGCCGAGTTGTACGTCAAGCCGGGGACGTCGGTCGCCAACCGGGCGGCGCTCTCGAAGTGGGGCGCCTGGGTGAACGCCTTCGGCGCGCGGGAGTACGGGCGCCCGCTGTTCCTGGCCGCCTCGGCCGATCTGGCCGACTCGACCAACATCAGCGGGTTCGGGAAGGCCCACGCGGAGTCTCCCGGTTACGGTTGGTACGAACGCTACGGCACACGCGAGGGGGTCCTGCTGCCGCAGGAGATTACCGAGTTCGCCAACGCCGGCATCCTGGCCGGCATGGCGACGGTGAATCTGGCTGCCGACCCGGAGAAGGAGTTCGACGGCTTCTGGGGCGCCTGCTCGACATACGGCTCGTTTTCCTATCTCAAGTATGGGATGCTGCGGCTGTTCAGCCAACTGGCCCAGGACTGCCAGCTTAAGGTTGGGAAGGTGATCTATATCGCCGGCCACTCCGGACCGGAGACGGCCGACGATAGCCGCACACACTTCGGTGTCTTCGAGCCGGCGGTGATGCAGCTGTTTCCCAAGGGGCAGGTGATCAACCTGCACCCCTGGGAGCACAACGAGGTCCCCGTGCTTCTGGGCGCGGCTTTGAAGCGGGACGTGCCAGTCGTCGTCTTGCATCTGACCCGCCCGCCGATCAGCATCCCGGATCGCGAGCAGCTCGGCATTGCCTCGCACTTCGAGGCCGCGCGCGGCGCCTATATCGTGCGCAACTACGCCGCCGGAAAACCGTGCGGCGGGACCATCGTGGTGCAGGGCACGAGCACGATGGTCAGCATCGTCAAGCTGCTGCCCGAACTGGACAAGCAGGGCTTGAACGTCAAGATCGTCTACGGGGCCAGCCCGGAGCTCTTCGCCGCCCAGCCAGAGGACTACCGCCAGCGCATCCTCTCGCCGGCGGACCGGGTCGATTTGACCGTGCTGACCACCCAGTCGCGTGCCTCGATGCAGGACTGGCTGTTCAACAAGGTCGCCGAGGAATACGCTATGAGCGCCGACTGGGACAACCGCTGGCGGACCGGCGGGACGGTCGACGAGGTCATCGAAGAGGCGCACCTCTCGCCGGAGTGGGTGCTGAAGGGTATCAAGCGCTTCGTGGCGGATCGCGGGGAGAGGTTGGGCAGGTTGCGGGCGGACATCGAGACGGCTTTGAAGTAAACTGGATCCACCGCGATCGGCAGCCTGGTCGAGAGCCGCCGCGCGGCGGCGCCCGATCGGGCTGCCGACGCTGTTGAGGTGCATGTGCGCGAGGTCCTGACCGAGATCGAACGCTGGCGCACGCAAGGCCGGTCGGTGGCCTTGGCCACGATCGTGACCACCTGGGGGTCGGCGCCGCGGCCGGCCGGCTCGAAGATGGCCGTGAACGAACGCGGTGAGATGGCCGGATCCGTCAGCGGCGGGTGCGTCGAGGCGGCGGTGGTCGAAGAGGCCCTCGGCGTGTTGGGCAGCGGGCGGCCGAGGAAGGTTCACTTCGGCGTGTCGGACGAGACGGCCTGGGAGGTCGGGCTAGCCTGCGGCGGCGAGATCGAACTCTTCGTCGAACCGCTGGCACCGCTCCTGGCGGCACAAGGCGAGTCCCCGGCAGTATTCGACCGGCTGGTTCGGGCGCTTTCTGAGGAGAGACCGGCAGTGCGGGCTGTGGTCATCGAAGGCGAAGCCGACCTGCTCGGAACGAGCTGGCTGGTCGACTCGGACGGCCGCGGCTCCGGATCCATGCCGGCGGCGCTGGCCGAGGCCGTCGAACCCCAGGCACGGGCCTTGCTCGGCCAGGTGGCGCCGCGGGTGATCCACGCACCCGCCGGGCTGACCGGCCTGACGGTATTCCTGGACGTCCTGCCTTCCGCCGCCCGGCTGGTAGTTGTCGGCGGCGTGCACATCGCCATCGCGCTCGCCCGGCTGGCTCGGGCGCTCGGCTACCACGTGACGATCGTCGAGCCCCGCAGGGCCTTTGGAACCCGCGCGCGCTTCCCCGACGCGGACGCACTGGTCAATCTGTGGCCGGACGAAGCGCTCCAGTCGATCGGGATGACGCATTCCACCGCGGTCGCGGTCCTTTCCCACGATCCCAAGCTGGATGACCCTGCGCTGCGAGTGGCGCTCCCCAGTCCCGCGTTCTACGTCGGGGCCTTGGGGAGCAAACGGACGCAGGAGCTGCGCCGGGCGCGACTGCGGGAGTCGGGCCTGTCCGAAGCCCACATCGCCCGCCTGCACGGGCCGATCGGCCTCGACCTGGGCGGCCGCGAACCTGAAGAGATTGCCCTGAGCATCCTGGCCGAGATCGTGGCGGTTCGCTCCGGACGTCAGGCGGTCCCGGAGCCATAGTCGATCGCAGACCCTCCCTTCGCGCA
>Ga0154653_1105_pt12 | contig 21531 bp, 21 predicted proteins | sample Rifle2008BG13ft_FD_116082 | JGI IMG/M metagenome (GOLD analysis project Ga0154653, IMG submission 116082) | Chloroflexi bacterium RBG_13_68_17
AGAATGGCCGCTCCGCCTCGAGCCGATCGCGCAGCGAGCGAGGTACATTGGTCAGTCCGGCGGCTGAGTCGATCAGGCGACGATAGACGCCCTTCCAGATCTGGTCGGCGCGATAGCGCGGCTCGCCCCATTCGCTGACCAGATCGGCCAGAGCCTCCGCATCCAGATCGAAGATGCTCTGGATGTCAGGCATCGCGCGGGAGGTCGAGGGCGGCCGTCAGGTCGCGCAAGTCCTGGAAGACCCAGTCCGGCTGGATGGGCGAAGCCGCCAGCGACTCCGGGCGGGTGACGCCCGTCAGGACCAGCGCCGAGCCGATGCCCGCCCGCCGGGCGCCGACCACGTCCGTTTCGATCCGGTCCCCGATCCCGAGAGTCTCCTCCGGCCGCGTTCCCAGCCGCTGCAAGGCCTGCCGGAACAGGTGCGGCTCCGGCTTGCCGACGACCAACGGCTTGATCCCGGTCGTGGCCTCCAGCGCGGCCAAGATCGCGCCGCTGCCCGGGGCTAACCCGCGTTCGACCGGGTAGGTCACGTCCGGATTCGTCGCCACGAACAGCGCGCCGGCCTCGATGGCCAGGCTGGCTTCCATCAGGCGCTCGTAGGTCAACCCGCGGTCGAGCGCGGCCACGACCGCCTGGGCGCCGTCGGCCTTGTCGACCAGCGTGAATCCCGCCAGGCGCAGGGAATCCACCAGCCCGCGCTCGCCGATCGGGAGGACCTTGGCCCCGGCGCCGAGTCGTTGGCGCAGGAGGCCGGCGGTCGCTTCGGAAGAGGTCAGCACTTCCGCTTCGTCGACGAGGACGCCGAAGCCGGAGAGCTTCTCCTGGACGTTCCTGGGGCTGGTTGTGGCGTTGTTGGTGGCGATGACGAATGGGAGCGCCCGGCGGCGCAGGAGGCCGAAGAACTCCTGCAGCCCGGGCAGGGCGGTCGTCCCCAACCACAGGACGCCGTCCCCATCGATGATCAAGCCGCGGAAAGTGCGCAAGTCGGCCACCGGGTCGATTCGTCCTCCGTCACTGTCCGAACCGCGTTCGCAGGTACTCGAAGACGGGCCGGTCGATCCGCCTGCGGCCAAAGTCGGTCCGGTCCTCGAAGTTCTCGCTGCCGATCCACGCCTCGAGCGCCGCGCGCGTCGGGGCGTCATAGAGGCCGTGGACGTCGCCGCGGTAGTGGCCCAGGCGACGGGCTATGGTCTGAAGCTGAAGGAGGGTCTCGCCGTCCAGCGGCAGCTCATCCTCCGGGGGACTCTTGCCGAAGTACAGCCGGTGGATGTCCAGCAGCTCGGCGAGGCGATGGACGGGGTCCGGGTGATCGTCGACACGGTAGTCGATCCAGATGTCGTCCAGGCCGCCGTAACCGGCGCCAGCCTTGGCGACGTACAGGGCGGCGCTCTGGCGGCCGCGGCGGTCGCCGCCGGCGCGATCGGCGGCGAGCAAAGCGGCCATCAGCCTTCCGGGAAGGTCGCCCGCCGCGCCCAGGAATGTGTCGGTCAACGCATCCACCACCTGCGCCCCGGCCAGGATGTTTCCCTGGGCGGCGTACCCGGGGCCTGCCCGTCCCCCGGCCCAGGCCTGACATTCGCGCCCGGTGAAGGTGGCCGATTGGCCGCGAGCGTCGATCAGGCCGACCTGGCGCCGCTCGCGTTCGGGGTCGGCCGCCAGAAGTTCGTCGAGCGTGCGCTGCGCCGAGTGGCCGGCGGCCATGGCCGTCAGGCCGCGCGGGCCGAAGGTCGTGTTGGCGTAGGACTGGGTGGCGACGGCGCCGGCGCCGCTGGCGGCCCAGGGGACGCGTGCGCCCACGGCCGGGAACTTGGAGGCGACGGCGACGCCCCAGGCCCGGTCGACCGGATCCCAGGCGACAAGCGAGAAGGTCGACAGGCGAGGCTGCATGTTCGTGCGGATCTCAGGGATCAGGCCGCGTCCGCCAGCCGGTCGCCGCGCGTGAGAGTCAGCGGCTTGCCCTTGGCGTCCAGCATCTGCGGCGCGCCGCGCCGATCGATGACCTCGGCCGTGACGATCACCCGGCGGATCTCCGGATGCGAGGGGATCTCGTACATCACGTCGAGCAGCGCTCCCTCGATGATCGACCGCAGGCCGCGGGCGCCGGTTTCGAGCTCCAGGGCGCGGCTGGCCGCCAGGTCGAGCGCTTCCGGCGCGAAGTCCAGTTCGACCTGGTCCATCTCGAACAGCCGGATGTACTGGCGGACGAGGGCATTGCGCGGCTCGGTCAGGATGGCGCGCAGGGCGGCGAAGTCGAGCTGCTGGACACCGACGACGACCGGGAGCCGCCCGACCAGCTCGGGGATCATACCGAAGCGCATCAGGTCATCCGGATTGACATGCCGCAGCAGCTCGGCCTGATCGGAAGGCGCGACCGCCGGCTGGGAGCGGGTGCCGGCGAAGCCCAGCTGGCCGCGCCGGCTGACGCGGTCGGCGACGATATCGGCCAGCCCGTCGAACGTCCCACCGCAGACGAACAGCACGTTGGCGGTGTTGACCTGGATGAATTCCTGCTGCGGGTGCTTGCGCCCGCCCTGCGGCGGGACGTTGACGATGGCGCCCTCGATGATCTTGAGCAGGGCCTGTTGGACGCCTTCGCCCGAGACATCGCGGGTGATGCTCGGGTTGTCCCCGGACTTGCGGGCGGTCTTGTCCAACTCGTCGATGTAGACGATACCGAGCTCGGCGCGCGGGATGTTGAATTCGGCCGCCTGAAGCAGGCGCAGCAGGATGTTCTCGACATCCTCACCCACGTAACCGGCCTCGGTCAGCGCGGTGGCATCGGCGATGCAGAAGGGCACATCCAGGATGCGGGCGAGCGTCTGGGCCAGGAGGGTCTTTCCGCAGCCGGTCGGCCCGACCAGCAGGATATTGGTCTTCTCGAGCTCCACGTCGTCGGCGCCGCGGTGGGCGATGCGCTTGTAGTGGTTGTAGACGGCGACGGACAGGACCCGCTTGGCGAGGCTCTGCCCGACGACGTACTCATCCAGCTTGGCGTAGATCTCGTGCGGGAAGAGGCCGGGGCGGGGGCGGGCCGGGAAGCCGGTCGGCTCGAGGCGCCTGTCATCGCCGGTCAGGATCTCGCGGCACAGCTCGACGCACTCGTTGCAGATGAAAGCGCCTTCCGGGCCTGCGATCAGGCGGCGGACCTCGCTCTCGTCACGACTGCAGAACGAGCACCGGCGTGCGTCAGGCGGCGCCGTCTTCCTGGAGGGCATCCCTCATCCGTCCTTCTTGGCGTCCTTCTTGGCGTCCTTCTTTCCGTCCGGCGAAGTACCCGGGTAGAGCACGTGGTCGATGAGGCCGTATTCGGAAGCGCCCACGCCGTCCATGTAGAAATCCCGCTCGGTGTCTCGCTCGATTACGTCCAGCGGCTGGCCGGTGTGCGCTGACAAGATGGTATTCAGTTTTTCCTTCAGGCGCAAGATCTCTTTGGCCTGAATCTCGATGTCGGTGGCCTGGCCCTGGGCGCCGCCCAGGGGTTGATGAAGGTGGATCGTCGCATGCGGCAGCGCGTAGCGCAGCCCCTTGGAGCCGGCGGCTAGGAGCACGGTACCAAACGAAGCCGTGACGCCGACGGCGACCGTCGAGATCGGATTGGAGAGCTGCTGCATCGTGTCGTAGATCGCCAGGCCGGCGTAGATGCCGCCGCCGGGCGAGTTGATGTACATCTGGATTTCTTTCTCCGGGTCATCCTGGTTCAGGTACAACAGCTGCGCCACGATAACGTTGGCGACCTGGTCGATGATGGGTGTTCCCAAGAAGACGATCCGGTTTCGCAGGAGCAGTGAGTAGATATCGTACGCGCGCTCGCCGCGCCCAGAGGTTTCGATTACCATCGGGATCAGTGATTGGGGCGTGTACTCGGTCATTCCAACCTCGCCTAGGGTGTTGCCTGCACGTCGGACTCGCCGGATGGCTCGTCCGTCGGTTCGGATGCCGGAGGGACAGGGCCCGCTTCGCCGCGGGCGATCGTGGCCACTTGCTTGAGGGCCTTCTCGGTCAGCAGATTGAAGGCGATGCGGCGCCGGTTCTGCGGCTGCTCGAGCGCCTTGCGCAGACTCTCGACCGTGCCGGCTTGTGCTCCTGCCGAAAGGCGGTCGGTCGCCTCGGCGATCTCCGGCTCTTCGACCTGAAGGCGCTCGGCTTCGACGATCTCATATAGAACCAAGGCGCGCTCCAACTGTCGTCGGGCCCGCGGCTCCAACTCCGTCCGCAGCTCCTGCTCGGTCTTCTTCTCCGCCTTCAGGTACTCGGCCAGGTTCATGCCCTGTGATCGGAGGCGCGCGTCCAGATCCTGGAGCATGTCGGACAGTTCGTCCTTCAAGACCTGGGGTGGATAGGTCACCGTTGTCCCCTTATGCATCGCCTCGAGCGCCTGCTCGGCGAACTCCTCGTCGAAGCGACCTCGGGCCTGATCCTCGAGGCCCTTGCGCACCTGGCTGCGAAGGTCGACCAGGTCGGCGTACTCGCCCAGACTTCGGGCGAGCTCATCCGTCCAGTCCGGCACGGTCCTGGACTTGACCTCCTGGCAGGTGATGTGGAAGCGGGCGGTGCGCCCGCGCAGAGACTCGGTCTGATAGGTCTCCAGGAAAGTGTACTCGTAATCCTTCGTCTCGCCGACGGCCATGCCGGCCAGAGCTAGGGCCAGGCCCGGAACCGGCCATTCATTCGCCTCGGCGACCAGCAGCGAGACTGCCTGCTGTTTGACCAGCGTCTCCGCTTCGGCGCCTTCTTTGGGCAGCAGCTCGCCTTCGAGATCGACGATGGCCAGATCCTGCACCTGCAGCGCCCGGTCGGCGGGCTCGATCAGGGCTTGCGACTGACGCAGATCTTCCAGGAAGGCCTCGACGGCCTCGTCGGTCACCGCGGGGGGCTTGTACGGGAGACGGACCTCGCGATAGCCGCCCAAGTCGACCTTGGGGGAAAGCGGGACGGTATAACGCAGGACGAGGGGCGTGCGGCTGACGACTTCGTCCAGGCTTCCCGGAGCGAACGGTTCCAGTGCAGTGCTTTCCAGCGCCTGGCGATAGAGGTCCTGACCAAGCGATTCGAGCGCTTCCTCGAAGATCGCCTCCTCGCCGAGACGCTGAAGCAAGATCTCGTACGGCGCCTTGCCGGGGCGGAAGCCAGGGATTCGCGTCTGCTTGCTCATGCGCCGCGCCGCTGAACGCATGGCCTCATGCAGGCGGTCGTCGGGCACTTCGACCGTCAGCTTAACCTGTCTATTCTCAAGATCTTGTGTCTCGACCTTCAACGCCGGGAGCCCTTTCACACGCTGAGCAAGATGTCGCGGTCATCCGGTGCTGGCGGGGACTTCCCCGGCGAATGTCCGCAGTGGGGAAGGAGGGACTTGAACCCTCACGCCTCGCGGCACGTGATTCTAAGTCACGCCTGTCTGCCAGTTCCAGCACTTCCCCTGGGGGGTGATTATATCGTCCGGGAGGGGGGCTGTAAAGCCGGATCAGACGCGCGCGCCGATCGCCCCCCGCAGCTGCGCCAGATGCTGGCGGTCGTGATCGACGGCGACGGCGACCAACTCCCGCAGCGTTGTCGGGCCCAACAGCGCGTGCCGAGCTGGCTGCTCCCACTGGGGCGGGGCGAGCGCCTCCAGACGGGCGATCAGCCGGGTGCGAGCCTGCAGCAGGGCCTGTCTGGCCTCGCGCGGGTCCTGATGCAGGTACCTTCGCGTCTCCGCCCACGGGTCGGTGTCCGCGGCGGAGATGAAGGTGTTGGGGGAGGCCAGAATCGCTTCCACCCGGGGCAGGCTGACCTCGAGCTCGACGTCGCGCACGTGACAGACGATTTCGACGGGCGCCCAGCCGCCGGCGGCCGTGCGGCGAGTCCACGCGTCTGCGCCCAGGCCGTCGGTCTGCCCCAGCCAGGCCGCCAGGAAGCCACGCAGGTGGGCGAGCAGGGAGCCGCCCGATCTTGCCGATTCGAGGGAGGCGTGGTCGAGAGCCTCGCGCAGCCAGAGGCGGGCCCGTTCGAGATGCTCGCCGGCGGGTTCGGCGATCCGAAACGTGGCCAGACCCAGCGAACCGGCCGGCGCCAGATCGTCCTCCGGGTTGTCGCCGATCATGGCGGACTCGTGCGCCGGCGCGCCCAGACGGCCGAGGATCTCGGTGAAATAGGCCGTATCGGGTTTGCAGAAGTGCATGGTCTCGTATGAAGCCACAAACGCGTAGGCGACCTCGTCGGGCGGCACGCCGGCCCAGGCCAGCCGCTGCGCGATGGCGGTCAGCGGGAACAGCGGGTTGGTCGCCACCGCTACCTGAAGGCCGGACTGCAGCGCGCTCTCGACCAGCGGGCGCGCCTCCGGCCGCCGGCGGGTCAGGTCACGCAGCCGGGGAAACTCGGTCGCGTAGAAGGAGTCGATCCGCTCGCGCAGCCGCTCCGCAGGCACACCCAGCGCGGGATAGAACGCCTGCGCGAAGGCCTGCTCGAGCGTACGGGCGGGATCCCGATTCTGCATCATGCGCCGTGTGGCTTGCAGGAGGGCGGGGATCATCTGCTCGGCAGGGACCAGGTCGTTCAGATGTGCGCCCAGCCGCTCGAGGTAGACGGGCAGGAACGCGTCGATTTGATTCCCAAGGAGCGTGTCGTCCAGGTCGAGCAGCACGGCCCGAATCATGGGCCGCCCTCGGGGGGCTCGTCATCGGGCAAGTGGCAAAGCCCGCAGCCGATTTCCGGGCGCTCGACGGGCCCTCCAGAGCGTTGGCAGGTGGCGGTGATGCGCATCCCGCGGCCGAGGCCGAGGAAACCGGCGGCCACCTGGCCGTGCAGACGCAGGTCGGGGCAGGCATTGGCCAGGACCATGCGCGGCACGGGGCACCGGCCGCAGAGTGCCGAACGCCAGTTGTGGGGCCCGTCCCCCGGCCCCAGCAAGCGACATTCCTCTATCTGGCGTCCGCGATGGAAGTCGCCGTAATAGTACGGGCACTCGGCCCCGATGGGCGTACGCATCGGCCGAGTCAGACCCGGGTCAGGTACCCGCCGGTGCGGGTGTCGACCCGGATCGTGTCGCCCTGGTTGACGAACAAGGGGACCTGGACGCGCAGCCCGGTCTCGGCCGTGACCGTCTTGTTGGCCCCGGTGGCGGTATCGCCCTTGACGGCCACCTCGGCCTGGACGACTTTGAGGTCCACGGCCGTCGGGAGCTCGACGTCCAAAGCGTCCCCCTCATAGAAGGTCAGTTTGACCTCCAAACCGTCGGTCAGGTATTCGACGGCCTCGCCCAACACGCTCTTACTGACGGCCGGCTGCTCGTAAGTCTGCGTATCCATGAAGTAGTAAAGCTCGCCGTCGTTGTAGAGATACTGGACCAGATGGTGGTCGAGACGGATGTCGCGGACGCGGTCACCCGACTGGAAGGTCTTCTCGAACACGGCGCCCGTGCGCAGGTCGCGGATCTTAGTGCGGATGGTCGCGTTGCCGCGACCGGGTTTGTGGTGGGAGTATTCGAGCACTTTGTAGATGCTGCTGTCGAGCTCGAAGGTCACCCCCTTGCGGAGGTCATTGACGTCGATCACGGCCGAGGAACCTCGATGGAAGTGTAGTGCCGATTATAGCGCTGCGCGGCGGAGGACGTCAACGTTCGGCGAAGCTGCACCAAGTACGCCGTATGTCGACGCGTCTGCCATGACGAGATGAGCAGGATACCCAGCTCCTCGGAAGCGGCGGTCCTGCTTCCTCTCCCTGGCCCCTTGGCTCTCCCCTCGAATGCGGCGGTTGATGGTGCCCTCCCGACGAAGGTGCGTGCCGCCGTGTGAGAGCTGGTACGCGCCTTGCCCGCAATTGATCTGGGTGCCTGATGGGTTCGGAACGGGCCTTAGGCGCAACACGGAAGCGATGGCATAGGACGAATCGGCACTCGCGCGGCGGACCGTAGCCCTGAGTGAGAGCCTACTGTCACCGCCGCTTTCGAGGGGAGGGGGTTGGGGGTCCCGGGGGCGAGGGGGAGGGGGATGTAAGACCCCTCCCCCTCGCCCCCGGGAGAGTGACTACAGGCCCAGCCAGCGCGAGGCGGAGGTCGGCAGGTCGCGCAGCGTCCCCTGGCGGACGGTGCATTGCGGGATGGACTCGAGGAACGCCCGCCCGTACTGCTTGCTCAAGATGCGCCGGTCGAAGACGGCCACGATCCCGCGGTCGGAGCGCGTCCGGATCAGGCGACCGAATCCCTGGCGGAAGCGCAGCACCGCCTCCGGGACGGAGTATTCGGAGAATGGGTCTTCGTAGGTCTCCATCCGCGCGGCGACGATCGGATCGCTGGGCACATCGAACGGCAGCCGCACAATGGCCAGGACCGAGAGGGCTTCGCCGGGGACGTCGATCCCTTCCCAGAAGGAGCGGGTTCCCAGCAGCACGGCCTGCTCGCTCGAGCGGAACGACTCGAGCAGCGCGTGGCGCGAGGCGCCTTCGCCCTGCTCGTAGACCACGATGCCGCTGGCGCTCAACGGCTCGGTCATCGCCCGGGCTGCCCGGCGCAGCTGTTCGTAGGAGGTGAACAGCGCCAGCGTTCGGCCGCCGGTCGCTTTGCACAGGCTGATCAGGCCGGTCTCCACGGATCGCTCATACGCCTGCCGGTTGGAGGGCTCGGGCACGTCCGTGACCAGGTAGAGCAGCGTCGAGGTCTCGTAGTCGAACGGGGAGCCGAGCGTCAGCTCATCGACGTCCTGGGCTTGCAGCCGGGCGCGGATGTGGTCGAACTCGCCGCCCGTCGTCAAGGTGGCCGAGGTCATGATGACCGAGTCCTTTTCACGCCACAAGAACCGATCGACCAGTGGGCCGACACGCAGCGGGGCGGCGTGCAGGGCGATCCGCCCGGGCGCCGGACGGAGGTCGGCCCAGTAGATCATCTGGTTGTCGGGCTCGAAGATCATGTGCTCGAGATTCGTGAAGAAGGCCTCCAGACCGCGCACGGACGCCCGCAGCGTCAGCGCTAGGTCCTCGGCCGGCGACCCCTCGCCGCCCAGCAGATCGGCCAGCACGTCGGCCACCTCGCGCACAGCCTGGAGCACGCCGCCGAGCGGGCCGCGCAGGTTCTCCCAGGCCACCTCGACCGGACCCCAATCCGGCAGGGTGCGCGTGGAAGGCAGGATGCGCTGCTGCTGACCGTAGGGCCCGACCTCCGCCTGATCGCGCTGGCTGGCCAGGAACGCGCCCAGCGCGGCAAAGAGGCCTTGCGTGAGCGCGATGCACTCGCTCGCCCGCCGGGCGGCCGACTCGGCCGCCTGCTCGACCTGGCCGATACCGGCCGGCGAGAGCTCGCGCCGGGCGGCGGCCAGGATCTCGCTCAGCAGCCCCGAGCGGCGGCTGCCCAGGTCCTTGAGCAGCCGCTCGACTTCGCCTTCGGTGGCATGAAACGCCAGCCCGTTCGTGACGGCGTCCTCGAGTTGGTGAGCCTCGTCGACGATCAGGTGGCGGTACTCGGGCAGGACGCGGCTGCCCGTGGCGATATCGGCCAGGAGGAGGGCGTGATTGACGATGACGACGTGCGCGTTCTCGGCCTGCAGGCGCGCCTGGAAGTAGGGGCAATCGCCATCCAGCCTCTGCCGGCAGGCCTCGCCGCCGCATTCCTCGCCCTCAGCCGAGATGCGCGACCAGGCGGCCGCCTCCCACGGGCCGGTCATGTGGAGTTCGTTGCGATCTCCCGTGCCCCCTTGGGCCAGCCACACCAGGACCTTGGCCAGCAAGCGGACATCTTCCGCCGACTGGGCGTGGATCTGGCGCATGGCGGCCAGCCGCCGCGGGCAGAGATAGTTGGACCGGCCCTTCAACACGGCGCCCTGGTATTCAACTCCCAGGGTGCGGCACAGGTCGGGAAGGTCTTTGTGGATGAGCTGGTCTTGCAGGTTGATCGTGTTGGTCGAGATCATGACGCGCCGGCCGTTCGTCTCCGCCCAGGCCAGCGCCGGAATCAAGTAGGCGATCGACTTGCCGATGCCGGTTCCGGCTTCGACAAGCAGGTGGCGGCTGCCGGAGAGTGCCCCGGCCACGGCGCGCAACATCGCCACCTGCTGGGGTCGGTTCTCGTACCCGGGGAAACGGGCGGCGAAAGGCCCACCGGGCTCAAGCAGGGCGGCCAGCTCCTCGGCGTCCAGGGGACGGATCGTTTCGGCCGGGCGAAGCGGCGGGCCTCCGTCGGACGGCTTGGACGGCTGCGGGTCGGCCGCGGTCCGGGGTCCGACCTCCGGCTCGCGGCGAGCGAGCGCATGATCGAGCGCCTCCTCGAACGCCCATCCGGCGCCCCACTCGACGTTCTCCCCCAGCCGGACGATCTCTTCGAGCAGGGTGCGGGGCAGTGCCTGGAGCCGCTCCAAAAGGGCGAGATACACGGCACGCGTCGTGCGGGCATCGTCCAGGGCGCGGTGTATGCCGCGCACCGGAAGGCCGAGGGCCTCGGCCAGGTTGCCCAGGCGGTAGCGGGCGGCTGTAGGCAGCAGCACCGAGGCCAGGTCGAACGTATCCAGGCGCGGATTCTCGTTGAACAGCCCCCGGCGGCGCAGGAAGGAGAGATCGAATCCGACGTTGTGCCCGAGAATCGGCGCATCGGCGACGAAGGCCTCCAGGTCGCCGGCGACCTCGGCCAGGCGCGGGGCGCCGGCCAGCATACTGTCATCGATGCCTGTCAGCTGCACGATGAATGGCGGGAGCGGGCGGCCGGGATTGACCAGCGTCGACCACTCGGCCTCGACCCGGCTGCCCCGAAAGCGAATGGCCCCGATCTCGATGACGGCGTCGCGTTCGCTGTCCAGTCCGGTCGTTTCCAGGTCGAGGGCGACGAGGGTCTCCATACGTCCTCTGCATGCGCTCGGGGGGAATCCGGCCGCGGTCTCCGGCGCGTGAAGACAGGCTGCGGGGTCAGGCGGCATTATAACATTCGGGTTCGGCTTCCATGCTATACTGCCGCGAGGTCCGTCCCGCCTCCTCGCCCGTGTCGACATCACGCAGGGCCTGCGCCGTGAACGACGGCGCGGTTTCGATTGTAAATCCTCCCGAGAAGCCCGTCTGAGGAGACTCCATGATCGCCGATGTTGCCCGCCGGATGCGTGAGAACATCCAGAAGGTCATCGTGGGAAAGGACGAGGCGATCGAGCTGTGCCTGACCGCGGTGTTGTGCGAGGGACATGTCCTGCTGGAGGATGTGCCGGGCATCGGCAAGACGACGATGGCGCGAGCCCTGGCGGCCTCGCTGGGCTGCAGCTTCCAGCGCATCCAGTTCACCCCGGACCTCCTGCCGTCGGACGTGCTGGGCGTCAACTGGTTCAACCAGAAGAAGCAGGAATTCGACTTCCGTCCCGGCCCCGTGATGAGCCAGGTCGTCCTGGCGGATGAGATCAACCGGGCCACACCCCGGACCCAGTCGGCGCTTCTGGAGGCGATGCAGGAGCGGCAGGTGACGATTGACGGGCTGACCCGGCCGCTGCCGCGCCCGTTCATGGTCCTGGCGACGCAGAATCCGGTGGAGCTGGAAGGGACATTCCCACTCCCTGAGGCGCAGATCGATCGGTTCCTGATCCAGGTTCGTATCGGGTATCCGACCGCCAGCGAGGAGTCGCAGATCCTGACTCGCTTCACCGGGCCTGACCCCCTCGCCTCGCTCGAGGCCGTCACGACCCCCGAGGAGATCCTCGAGCTGCAGCGCCGGCGGCAGCAGGTGCGCGTCGAGGAATCGCTGCGGGGCTACGTGATATCCATTGCCCGGGCGACGCGCGTACACCCGGAGATCCAGCTCGGCGCCAGCCCGCGCGCCAGCCTGGCGCTGTACCACGCCGCCCAGGCCTGGGCGGGGATTCGCGGGCGCGAGTACGTGGTGCCGGACGACGTGAAGACGCTGGCTCCGCACGTGCTGACCCATCGGCTGATCATCTCCCCGCAGGCGCAGCTGCGCGGCCGCGAGCCGCTGGAACTCGTAGCCGACATCGTGGCCGAGGTGCCGGTTCCCGTGGAGGCGTAGCGTGCGCAGGAGCGAGAGTTGGGGGCGATTCGCCCTTCTCGTCCTCGTCGCCGGCTACCTGTTGTCGCGGCCCGGCTTGCTGGCGGTCGCCGGGTTGATGCTCGTGGTGCTGGCTGTCGCCTGGCTATGGAACCGCTTCTCGCTCACCTCGTTCTCTTACCACCGGCGCTTCCGCTACCGGCGGGCATTCGCCGGCGAATCCATCGCCCTGGAACTGCGCCTGGAAAACCGCAAGCCGCTTCCGATGGCCTGGCTGCGGACACTCGACCCCTGGCCGCTGCCGGTCGCGCCCGGCGATCCCGACGCGCTGCTGCCTTCCCATCTGCCCGGCGAGGGTTTGTTGGGGCTGCTGGTCGTGATGCGCGGCCGGGAGCGGATCCGACGCCGCATCGATCTGCTCTTCCGGCAGCGGGGGACCTACCGGGTCGGTCCGGCGACCGCCGAGTCGGGCGATCCCTTCGGCTTGTTCCACAATGAGGCGATCGCTGCGGCAGCTGAGCGCCTCGTCGTCTACCCGGAGATCCGGCCGCTGCGCGATCTCGGCCTCGCCCCCGACGATCCCTTCGGAGAACGCAAGAGCCAGCGCCATCTGTTCGAGGACAACACACGCACTCTGGGCGTCCGCGACTACCGGCCCGGTGATTCGTTCCGCTCGATTCACTGGCCGGCCACGGCGCGGCTGGGGCAGCTGCAAACTCGCGTGCACCAGCCCGTGTCAGGTTTGGATTTGATCGTCTGCCTGAATGCGGCCACCTTCGCGCGACATTGGGAGGGGACCGATCCGGAGATGCTCGAGGCTCTGGTCCGAACTACGGCCTCGCTGGCCAACGAGGCCTACAGCCGCGGCTATCGCGTCGGGTTGATCTCCAACGGCAGCATCTCCCATTCGGATCGGCCGTTCACCATCCCGCCGGGCCGCTCGCGCGAACAATTGCCCCGGCTGCTCGAGGCGCTGGCCGGGCTGGTGCCGTTGATCACGGTCCCGTTCGAGCGCTATCTGTTGTCCCAGGCGCCGCGCCTCGAGTACGGATCCACGCTCTTGGTTGTGACGGCCTTCGTCTCGCCGGGCCTGGTCGAAACCCTCCTGCGTCTGAAGGCCCGCTGCCGCAGAGCTGCGCTGCTCTCCCTGGGGAACGAAGCGCCCCCGGTCATTCCCGGCGTCGAGGTTCTTCGTGTCCCTGGCCCGCGTGACCGGAGGGCGGCGTGAGTCTCCCGGCGGCCGTGGTCGGCGATTTGCGCCGCGGTCCGGCGCTGCGGCTGGTCCACGAGGTCGGGCTGGGCGCCGTGCTGCTGATGGAGATCGCCTGGCTGCTGCCGTGGTTCCGCAGCCTGACCCCGGCGCTGAGCCGGCTGACCACCCTCCAAGCCGGCGGCCTCTTTCTCGGAATCGCTCTGCTCTCGGCGGCAATGGCCCGCGGGGTCAGGGCCCTGGAGCTTCGTCCGGGCGTGCGGACGGTGACGCTCCTCGGGACCCTGGTGCTCTCCATCGCGATCGGATTGCGGCTGGTCCTGTTCCCAGGCGCGCAGCAGGGGACGCTGACGATCCTGGCCGAGTCGGTTTCCTCCTTCGCCGGCGTTCTGGAGCTGGTGCCGAACGAGCTGGTCGTGATGCTGACCGTGCTGTACGCCTGGCGGCGCGGCGTCATCGCTTCGGTGCGCGACCCGCTTGATCCGGCCGGAACGGCACATGCGTTCCGGATGGGGATCCTGGCCTTCGCGATTCACGCCTTGGTGTACCGGGAAGAGCAGGCGCAGTTCTTGATAGAGGCGCTACCCCTGTACTTCGCCGCAGCCTTGGCCGGCATCGGGCTGGCGCGCGCCGACCGGCTCTCGGCGGCACGCGGCGGCGGACGATCCCCATTCACCGGGCGCTGGCTGACGGCCGTGCTGTGCCTGACGGCGGCCACGACCGGCGTAGGGGTCCTGATCGGGAAGGGCTTGCAGGCGCAGGCGATGCATGTCCTGACCGGGGCAGTGGCCGAGGGGCTGCGGCGGGCGACCGAGGCGATTCTGGTCATTCTCGGACCGGTGGCGATCGCCATCGGCGCGGTGTTCGAGCTGATCTTCCGGCTGCTTCGGGAGTGGATCGGCGTAGATTTCCAGCTGCCGGACCTCACGCGCCTGCGGGGCCCCGAGCTCCCCGCGCCGCCGGAACCCGGACCGGCCCCCGCCTGGCTGGTGACCGTTGGCCCGGCACTGCGCATCGCCGGGACGCTGGCGGTCCTGCTCCTGATCGCCCTGGCGGCCTTGCGGACGGCACGGCGTGGACCTGCCCGGGGACGCGAACCGTTCCTGGATGAGGCCGAATCGCTGCCGGATGAAAGCGCCGGCGGAGCGCTGCGCGGCCTCGTCGCGCAGGTCCTGGGGCGGGGCGGGCGGAGGCTGCGCCGGCGGTTCCTTGCGGCGCAGGCCGTCCGGCGGCTGTATCAGCGCCTGCTGCACCTGGCGGAGAAACGAGGCGCCCACCGAGACCCGGCCGAGACCCCCTTCGAGTTCGTCCAGGACCTGATCGGGGTCTTCCCCAACCACGACAGTGAGGTACGCGCCCTGACGGACGCTTACGTCCGGGTTCGCTACGGGGAGCTTCCGGAAAATGAGGCCGAGATCCGCCGACTGCGAGCCTGTCTCACCGCGCTGGCGGGAGCGACCGAGGGTCGATGAGCAGGCAACCGCGGGACGACTTCGGGGTTATCTTTGGTAGACTCCAGGCGGCCGAGAAGGCACCTTATGACTGAGCAGGCCGCCGACGATCTGGAACTGGTCCGCCGCGCTGCGGTCGACCCGCAAGCGTTCGGGACGCTCTATGAGCGCCACGTCCGGCGCATCTACAGCTACATCTACTACCGGACGGGCAATCATCACGACGCCGAGGACCTGACCGCGCGGGTCTTTCAACGGGCGCTCGGCCGGGTCGGTGACTTCCGGGACCAGGGGGTGCCGTTCACGGCCTGGCTGTACCGGATCGCCCACAACCTGGTCGCCAACTGGCATCGCGACCAGGGTCGACGGCCGACCGTGCCGTTGGAGGATTATGCGGTCTCGGCGCTGCCCGGCAACCACCCGGAAGCCGAGGCGCTGGCGTCGGAGGAGCAGCAGATGCTGCTGGCGGCCGTCCGCCGGCTGCCGCCCGATCGCCAGCAACTGCTGATCTTGAAGTTCGTTGAGCGGCTGTCGAATGCCGAGGTCGGGGAGATCATGGGGCGGACCGAGGGGGCGGTCAAGAGCCTGTACCACCGGACGCTGACTGCTTTGCGGGAGGAGATCGTCCGGGTGCAGACAGAAACGGGATCGAGCACACCGTCGGAAAGCGAGGCCTGACGACCGCAGGCGGACCGTCAGGCGCCGAGGAGAACACACCATGACGGTCACCGGCAGGCGGACACGCCTGAGCATTGAGCAACTGGAAGGCTGGCTGGGGAATGTCCTGGTGCCGGTCGAGCCGAGCACCGAATACCCGCGCTTCCTGAGAGCGAGGCTGGTGACCTTCCGCGGACAGGGGCTGCCTTCGGCCTGGGTGGTGGTGGCGGTCTTGGGGACGACCGTGCTCCTGGCTGCCGGCGCGGTCGGGTTCGCCTTGCGGGTCCTGCTCAGCCTGTTCGGGGTGCTCGCCCTTCTGAGCCGGCGCTCACGGGGGGCCGGGATGCGGCGCCAGACGGACTAGCGTAGTGGTCGTGAACGCAAACGGCGGACCCTTCCGGTCCGCCGCTCTCTTTCCTTTCGTGGCCAGGCTCCTGGAAATGGATCGGCCTGCCGTCTAGTAGAAACCCCAGGCGCCGGCGGCGCCCTCCTCCATCATGCTTGGATCCCAGGGTTCGGGGCTGAGATCGACACGGGCCGTCATCCCTCCGGCCTGCTCAGCCTTGGCGCGGGTCATCTCGATCATCGCCGGGCCGTAGGGGCAGAAGGGTGTGGTCAGGATCATCTTCATCTGGATCTCCCCGTCGGCAATGGCTACCTGCCGCACCAATCCGAGGTCGATGATGTTCAGGCCGATCTCCGGGTCGACCACTTCGCGAAGCGCCTCCCGCAGCTTGGCAGCTTCGGGCGGGTGGGTGGAATCGGCCTCCCACAGGAGCATGGGGGCCGTCTCGTTCTCAGGCATTGGCGATGGCCTCCTGACTTCTGTTCTCGCGGCTGACGGCGAAGGTGCAGTGCGCGTGCCCTTCGAGCAGACAGGTCACCCGTTCCACCGGAAGTGAGAGCGCTTTGGCGATGAAGTTCTGGTCGACCAGGCAGACTTCGGGATGTTCTTGACCCATCCGGTAGTATGGGCAGCTCAGCTCGTGGATCAGGATGATATCGTCGCGCCGCTCCAGCTGTGCGTCGAAGCCCTCGACCGCCAGCGACTGGACCAGTCGCTCGAGGCGTTCCTCCAGGGGAAGCCCTTCCAGTTCCTGGGCGTAGGCGTCAGCCATGGCTGTGGCGACTCCGGCGAAGAGCCGCTGGACGGTCTCCTCCGGCAGGGAGCCCTTCATTTCCCCCAGCAGGCGCGTGGTGAGCTGGAAGTAGCGGCTGGGGAAAATGTCCATCGCCCGGTCTGTCAGCGAGAAAAGCAGGCGGGGCCGGCCGACTCCGTGGCGGAGCTCCTCGGTCTCGACCAAAGAGTCGGCCTGGAGGTTGGCCAGGTGATGGCGGACCGAGACCGGCGAGATGCCGGCGGCGTCGGCCAAGTCCTTGACCGTGCATTTGCCACGGCTCCGCAAGGTGCGGAGGATGCTGTCCCGGGTGGTCTGCGACATACAAACCGGAGTATAACACGCCGGTTTTCGGACTGTCAATATTTCTGACTGGAATCTGTTTAATTCCCCCTGCGCCGGGATATTTCATATTTTTATGACAAATATTGACAGGTTTGGAAAGCCCTGCTATAATCCGCCCCGATCTGACACGGAAAGGGCGCCGTCGCGGTGCCCTGGAGGAACGCACGCATGCCATCGGTGCTCGAGATTCGCAACCTGCACGTGACCGTCCAGGACAAGCCGATCCTCAAGGGCGTCGACCTGACCGTCCGCCAAGGTGAGGTCCATGCGCTGATGGGGCCGAACGGCACGGGCAAATCGACGCTCGCCTACACCTTGATGGGGCATCCCGGCTACGCGGTCACCGAAGGTCAGATCCTGTACAAGGGCCGTGAGTTGACCGAGCTCCAGCCCGACGAGCGCGCCCGCCTGGGCATCTTCCTGGCCTTCCAATACCCGGTCGCCATCCCCGGGGTCTCGGTCGCCAACTTCCTGCGCGCGGCGCTCAACGCCCGCCGGCGGGCGAACAACCCCGAGGACAAGGGCATCCCCGTCCCCGAGTTCCGCAAGCTGCTCAAGAGCAAGATGGACCTGCTAAAGATGTCGCACGACTTCGCCGGCCGCTACCTGAACGAGGGTTTCTCGGGCGGCGAGAAGAAGCGGGCGGAGATTCTGCAGCTGGCCACGCTCGAGCCGGAGATCGCCATCCTGGATGAGACCGACTCGGGGCTGGATATCGACGCGCTGCGCATCGTCTCGGCCGGCGTCAACGCGCTGGCCGGCCCGCACCTGGGCGTGTTGATCATCACTCATTACCAGCGAATCCTGAACTACATCAAGCCGGACGTCGTGCACGTCATGCTGGCCGGCCGCGTCGTCGAGACCGGCGGCGCGGAACTGGCCCAGCACCTCGAGGAGCACGGCTACGATTGGGTGCGTGAGAAGTATGATGCGATGGTAACGGAGGGGTAGTATGGCAACGGAGTCCGACGTCAAGGCGCTGGAGGGCCTGGACCGGTACAAGTATGGGTTCAGCGATCCCGACACCGCCGTCTTCCGCGCTGAAAAGGGTCTGAGCCGCCAGGTCGTCGAGCAGATCTCCGAGATGAAAGGCGAGCCGGCCTGGATGCTCGAGTTTCGCCTGAAAGCGCTCGAGCATTTCCTGGCCCGCCCGATGCCCAACTGGGGTCCCGACCTCTCCCAGCTCAACATGGACAATATCTACTTCTATGTCCGGCCCATGTCGGTGGAGGGCAAGTCCTGGGACGATGTGCCCGGCACGATCAAGCAGACCTTCGACCGGCTGGGCATTCCCGAGGCCGAGCAGAAGTTCCTGGCCGGCGTGGGCGCGCAGTACGAATCCGAAATGGTCTACCACAAGATCCAGGAGCATCTCTCCGCCCAGGGCGTGATCTTCCTCAGCATCGAGGACGGTCTGCGGCAGCATCCGGATCTGTTCCGCGAGTATTTCGGGACGGTCATCCCGATCACCGACAACAAGTTCGCTGCGCTGAACAGCGCGGTCTGGTCCGGCGGCTCTTTCATCTATGTCCCGCCGGGCATCAAGGTCGATCTGCCGCTGCAGGCCTACTTCCGTCTGAACTCGGCCAACATGGGCCAGTTCGAGCGGACGATGATCATCGTGGATGAGGGCGCGCAGGTGCACTATGTCGAAGGCTGCACGGCGCCGATCTACACAACCGACTCGTTCCACAGCGGCGTGATCGAGATCATCGTCAAGAAGGGCGCCCGCTCGCGCTACACCACGATCCAGAACTGGTCGACCAACGTCTACAACCTGGTCACCCAGCGGGCGATCGTCCACGAGGACGCCAGCCACGAGTGGGTGGACGCCAACCTGGGCTCGAAGATCACCATGAAGTATCCGTCGTGCTATCTGGTCGGCAAGGGCGCCAAGGGCGAGATCCTGTCGATGGCGTTCGCCTCCGCCGGTCAGCACCAGGACGCCGGCGGCAAGATGATCCACGTCGCGCCGAACACCTCCAGCAAGGTCACCTCGAAGTCGATCAGCCGGGGCGGTGGACGGGCGTCGTACCGCGGCCTGCTCAAGGTTCACAAGGGCGCGTCTGGCGCACGCTCCAATGTCGTGTGCGATGCGCTGCTGCTCGATCCGCAGTCCCGCTCGGACACGTACCCGTACATCGAGATCGATGAAGACAACGTAACTATCGGACACGAGGCCTCGGTCAGCAAGGTGGGCGAGGAGCAGCTCTTCTACCTGATGAGCCGTGGTCTGACCCAGGAAGAGGCGACCACGATGGTCGTCTCGGGGTTCATCGAGCCGCTGGTGAAGGAACTGCCCATGGAGTACGCCATCGAGATGAACCGCCTGATCCAGCTGCAGATGGAAGGGTCGGTCGGCTAGGCCGGCCGTCGGTCGCGAGGACACGGCCCATGACAGCGCGGACAGTCGTACGACGGACGAAGCCGGCCGGCGCCGAGGCACCGGCCGATTTCGGCCTGAGCGAAGCCGGGGTGGCCGACCTGTCGGCCCGGCTGGGCGAACCGGACTGGCTCCGGGATCGTCGGCTGCAGGCCTGGCGCGATTTCGAGAGCCTGTCCATGCCGGCGACGACCGACGAAGCCTGGCGCCGGACCGACCTGCGCGGTCTGCCGCTCGAGCGCATCTCCTACGGCGCCGCCGGCGAGACGCCGGCCCCCGGCGACCTGCTCCAGCCGCTGGCCGGCGACGCGCACGGCGCGCTGCTGGTCCTGCGGCCCGGGCAGGCGGCGGACCGGCAGGGCGGCGAGGAGCTCGCCGGCCGGGGTGTCGTGTTCACCGATTGGGCGGATGCGGTCCGGAACCACGCCGAGGTTCTGCGAATGCACATGGGCGCGGCGGTGAAGGACGACGAGGGCAAGTTCTCGGCCCTGGCGGCCGCCGGGGCCGCTGACGGGACCCTCCTGTACGTCCCGGCCGGCGTCCAGGTCGAGTCGCCGCTGCATTCGATCCTGTGGGCGCCCGGCGAGGGCCGGTTGTTTACCAGCCGTCTGCTGATCGTCGTCGAAGCGGGCGCTTCAGCCACCTACGTTCACGAGAGCGCCTCGCCCAGCGAGCGGAGCGGGGCGGCCATGCACGCCGGCATCGTCGAGATCCTGGTCGGCGCCGGCGCCAAGCTGACTTTCGTCGAGCTGCAGAACTGGGGGACGCACGTGTGGAACTTCACCCACGAGCGCGCCCGGTTACAGCGCGACGGCAACCTGGACTGGATCTTCGGGGCCGTCGGCAGCCGGCTGACGAAGAACTTCAGCGAGCTCGACCTGAAGGGGATGGGCAGCCAGGGACGCATGTCCGGCTTCTACTTCGCCGACGGCAGCCAGCACCTCGATCATGACACGCAGCAGAACCACCTGGCCGAGCACACCACCAGCGACCTGCTCTACAAGGGTGCGCTCCTGGGCAAGAGCCGCTCGGTCTGGCAGGGGATGATCTACGTCGCGCCCGGGGCGCAGAAGGCCGACGGCTACCAGGCCAACCGCAATCTGGTCCTGAGCACCGGAGCGCGGGCGGATTCGATCCCCGGGCTGGAGATCCTGGCCGATGACGTGCGCTGCACGCACGGCGCCACGGTCGGCCAGCTGGAGGAGGAGCCGGTCTTCTACCTCATGTCGCGGGGCATTCCGCGGCACGAGGCTGAGCGGATCGTCGTCGACGGATTCTTCGACCCGATCATGCAGCGCATCCCCTTCGAGGGCGTGCGTGAGCGGTTCAAGCGCATGATCTCGGAGAAGATGGCTTAGAGAGCTTCGAGGTTCTTGTATACTATCTCCCGCTTCGCAGGGATGCGAGGGACGGAGCGATGGGCAAGCTGACGGGTTCAGCCGCCGTAGTTCGTGAGCGGCGGTTCAACACAGGTGACATGGTCGAGGTCCTCTGCGACCACAGCCGCGACGGTGAGCGCGTGCGCGACTGGCTGCACGGCGTCGTCGTTCAGGCGGACGACAAGATGGCCGCGGTGCAGTTCCTCGACGACGTCTACCTGACCGATGGGTGGATGGTGCCGGACCGGGTGCTGTGGTGCCGCCAGGGCGCGGACAACATCCGCGCGGCCACGCGGCGCCGCATTCCCCGCCCGCGGGGCCGCAGGCGCTAGGCGATGTCAGGCCGGCAGCCATGAGCACTCCGCAGACCGCAGTCCTGGATGAGCGCCGGATCCGGGCTGCGTTTCCGATTCTATCCATGGAGACCCGGCCCGGCGTTCCCCTGATCTACCTGGACAGCGCCGCCACGTCGCAGAAGCCAGAGGCGGTCATTGAGGCCATGTCGACCTATTACCGGCGGCAGAACGCCAACGTCCATCGCGGCGTGCACTACCTGGCCGAGACGGCCACCGAGGCGTACGAGTCCGCTCGGCAGAGGATCGCCACTTTCATTGGCGCCGCCTCGCCGCGCGAGATCATCTTCACCCGCAACACGACCGAAGCGATCAACCTGGTGGCACAGTCGTGGGGGCGGGCGAACATCGGCGCCGGGGACGTGATTCTCCTGACCGAGATGGAGCATCACTCGAACCTGGTGCCCTGGCAGATGCTGGCCGCCGAACGGGGCGCCCGCCTGGAGTTCATCCCGGTCACTCCCGACGGTCAGCTCGAGCTGAGCCAGCTGGATACGCTGCTGGCCCTGGGGCCGCGTCTGGTCGCCTTCACCCAGATGTCGAATGTGCTCGGCACCATCAATCCGGCAGCCGAGATCGCCGCGCGGGCGCGGGCGGCCGGCGCCTTGGTCGTGGTGGATGGGGCGCAGTCGGTGCCGCACCTGCCGGTCGACGTGCGGCAGCTGGGTGTGGACTTCCTGGCCTTTTCGGCGCACAAGAT
>Ga0154653_1126_pt7 | contig 20812 bp, 18 predicted proteins | sample Rifle2008BG13ft_FD_116082 | JGI IMG/M metagenome (GOLD analysis project Ga0154653, IMG submission 116082) | Chloroflexi bacterium RBG_13_68_17
AGACTGTTGAGCGCCCGCCGCACGCCGACGCGAACCATCTCGCGGCGGAAGGCTGCCGATCCCCGCAGGTCGTCGATCGGGCGCGCCGCCTGCGCGGCCAGCTCGGCCGCCTGGCGCGCATTCTCCGGGGATAGCGCTTTGCCCAGCAGATGAGACTCGGCCGACTCGACCCGCAGGATGGTCGGCGCCACTGCACCCAGGGCGATCGACGCTCGACGCACTTTCCCGCCGGATCGGCCCAACACCACAGCCGCGTTGACCACCGAGATGGCCTGGGCCCGGCGCAAGGCGAGTTTCACAAAGGTGCCGGACTCGCCTCGCCCGAGGGCGGGGAAGGAAATCTCCGTCAGCATCTCGTCCGGCTGCAAGACCGTCTTCCGCACGCCGGAGTAGAAGTCTCGCAGCGCGACCGTTCGCTCGGCGCGAGCGGACCGCAGGCGGACCTGGGCATCCAGCGCCATAAGCGGCGCGATGCTGTCGTTGGCCGGGGAAGCGGTGATCAGGTTCCCGGCGACCGTGGCGCGGTTGCGAATCTGCGGCGAGCCGACCTCCCAGCAGGCGCGCGCCAGCGGGTATGCGCGGCGTACGATCACCTCGGAGGCGACGCAGTCATTGTGCGTCACGAGCGGGCCAAGGCGGAGCCAACCGTCCGTCCCGAGCGTGATCCGGTCCAATCCCGGAACCCGGGTGATGTCGATGAGCATCTCGACACCCTGGCGGACCCCGCGTTCGAGCTCGAGGATCAGATCGGTCGCGCCGGCGACGATGCGCGCCTGAGGGGCGTGTTCCGCAAGCAGTCGGAGAGCCTCCTCCAGCGTGTTCGGCGAGTAGTACGTCTGCCACATACCCTGTCGTGGGCTCCGTCCCGCGGGCCTCGATCCGACGGCCGCGGAATTGTAGCACGTCGCCTGCGGGCTATTGGGCGAATGCGCCTAGCAGGTTGCGGAACCAGCGCGCAGGCCTAGTCGAGCCCCCACCCCTCGCCCTCGCGGACATCGTCCCAGCGCTTTCCTGGGAGCACCCCCGAGGGGCTCCCCCTACATGGGCTGACTCTCGCCGCCACGGGAATTCCGCAGGGGGAGAGGGTGAGGCGGGAGGCGGTTTCTTCCTGAAGCTCCTAGGTCTGGGCGCCGGCGCGCTTCCCCCGGCGGGCTTGGTGCTGCATGCTGGCGCCGCTCCCGCCCCGGCGCAGCATGATGATCTGCGCCAGGATGCTGACGGCGATTTCCTCCGGCGTCTCTGCGTTCAACTCGAGCCCCATCGGGGAGACCACGCGGTCGATCTGGTCTTGCCCCACCCCGCGCTGGCGCAGCTGCTCGGCGGTCGTCTCCCAGCGGCGACGCGAGCCGATCACGCCGATGTAGGCGGCCGGGGTCTCGAGCAGCGCCGGCAAGCCGGCGACGTCCACGGTCACGTTGCGCGTCGCCAGCACGATGCAGGTCTGATCGGTGACGGGCACCCGCGCCGGAAGCTCCTCGAGCGGGCAGTGAACGTAGGCCTCCGCCTCCGGCACGGCGGAGGTCGTGGCGTATTCCGCCCGGTCGTCGGAGACGACCACGCGGAAGCCGAGCCAGCGGGCCAGGTGGGCGATGGCCCGCCCGACGTGCCCCCCGCCGACGAGGATCAGCGTCGGCAGCGGGCGGAGCGGTTCGACGAAGACCTCCACCTCTCCTCCGCAGTTGCCGGGGTCGCCTTCCTTGGGGTCGCTCAAGGTGTACTGAAGTGTGCGGGCCGTCCCATCCGCCATCGCCTGCCGTGCTTCCTGGATGACGCGGGCTTCCAGTTCGCCGCCCCCGACGGAGCCTTCGGTCCTTCCGTCCGGGAAGATCAGCATCTTGCTTCCGACATGCCGCGGCACCGAGCCCCGGGCGCGCGTCACCGTGGCCAGCGCCGCCGCGCCGCCGCTGCGTTCGAGCTCGGCCAGCCGCTCATACAGGCTCATTGCGTAGGCTCCGGGCGTCCCGTTCTGCGGCGGCGGATCAGCGGTGCTCCCGTATCGCCCGCCAAATCCGCTCCGGTGTCAGCGGGATCACGTCCACCGCCGCGCCGCACGCGTCGAGTACGGCGTTGCCGACGGCCGGCGCCACCCCGTCCATCGGGATCTCGGCCACGGCCTTGACCCCGAAGGGATGCGACGGCTCCACGGTTTCGACGAAGATCGTCTCCAGCGCGGGCATCTCATGCGCTGCGAAGATATGGTAGTCGCGGAAGTCGACCTCGCGCGGCCGGCCGGCGTCGTCGTAGCGCATCTCCTCGCAGACCGCATAGCCGAGCGCCTGGGTCATGCCGCCCTCAACCTGTCCGGAGGCGGTCAGCGGGTTGACGATCACGCCCGAATCCACCGCCATGACCAGCCGGTCGACCGTCACCGCGCCGGTCTCGATATCGACCGTCACTTCGGCGAACTGCGCCGCGAAGGGGGGCGGTGAGACCGGGGACAGGTAGGAGGCGACGCCCATGATCTGCTCTTGGTCCTGATGGTGCAGCGAATCCAGGGCGACCTCGGCCAGGCTGACCGAACGCCCGTCCGGCGCCCAGGCCTCACGATCCGCCAGGCGAATGTCCTCGGCCGAGAGCGCCGCCCCCGAGTCCTGGCCGAGCATGCGCGCCGCCCGATGGCGGATGCGCTCGGCCACCTGCTGCGCGGCGTGAACGACGGCTGTACCGGAGATATAGGTCGTGCTCGAGGCGTAGGCGCCCTTGTCGAAGGGAGTGAAGTCGGTGTCGGAGGAGTAGATGACGATGTCCTCCAGGGGCACCCCCAGCACCTCGGCCGCCTGCTGGGCCAGCACGGTGTCCGAACCGGTCCCCAGGTCGGTCGCACCGACGAGCAGGTTGAACGACCCGTCTTCATTGATTTTGAGGCTGGCGCCGCCCATGTCCAAATACGGGATGGCGGTCCCCTGCATGACCATGGCCGCGCCGATGCCGCGGCGCAAGTGCGGCATGCCCGGGACGGCGCGCCATCTCGGGTTGCCATGTTTCTCCGCCCAGGCGATCGCGGCGGCGCCCTGGCGAACACAGTCCTCCAACCCGCAGGTGTTGATCGTCTCCGGGCGCGGCTCACGGCCTTCCGACCAGGCCGTCGAGAACGGATGCAGCTCACCCGAGCGCAGCGCGTTCTTCAGGCGGAATGCCAGGGGGTCCAACCCGAGCGTCCGGGCCACTTTCTCCATGTGGCGCTCGACGGCCCAGAAGCCCTGCGGCACGCCATAGCCGCGGTAGGCGCCCGCCGGGGGCGTGTTGGTGTAGACGATGTCGGCGTGGAAGCGGATGTTCGGCGACTTGCGATACGGCCCGTCGCCGACATACAGCGCCATGCCTTTGTGCCCGGTGTTGCCGGTGACGGTCAGCGCATGACTACCGTAGGCGCCGGTGTCGGTCAGGACGACCATCTCGTTGGCCGTGATGGTCCCATCCTGCTTGACGCCGGTGCGCATGCGGATGCGCATTGGGTGGCGGCTGCGCGCGGCCAGGAACTCCTCTGCGCGGGTGTACTCAAAGCGCACCGGGCGGCCGGTGGCGATGGTCAGATGGGCGGCCACGTCCTCGATCAACACTTCCTGCTTGCCGCCGAATCCCCCGCCGATGCGCGGCTTGATGACGCGGATGCGCTTGGGCGGCAGGCCCAGGACCGGCGCCAGCTGTCGCCGAACATGGAAGGGGACCTGCGTGCTCGTGCGGATCACCAGACGGTCGTCTTCGTCCCAATAGGTGACGACAACGTGGGGTTCGATCGACGCCTGCTGCACCTTGGGGACTTCGTAGGTGCCTTCAATGATCCGGTCGGCCTCGCGCAGCCCCCGCTCGACGTCGCCGATGTCGATGTGAATGCGCGCCGCCAGGTTGCGCGCCGGATCGGATTCGGCGAAGTTGACATACTCGGGCTCGTCGTGAATGCGCGGCGCATCCGCGTTCATCGCTTGCGCCGGGTCGAGCAGCGGCGGCAGCGGTTCGTATTCGACGTCGATCCGATGCAGCGCCTCCTCGGCGATGGCCTCGGTCTCGGCCGCCACGAACGCCACGCGATCGCCATAGAAGCGCACCTTGCTGTCCAGCGAGAAGGTGTCCAGCGGGCCGGGGATCGGATCCGACTGACCGGCGGTGGAGTACACGACGCGCGGCAGGTCCTTCCAGGTGAGCACGGCTGCGACGCCCGGCAAGGCCAGGGCCTGGGTGACGTCGATGCTGACGATACGCGCGTGCGAAAGCGGGCTGTGCAGCACCTTGGCCACCAGCATGCCGCGCATCTCGATATCGGCGGCGAAGGCCGGCTTGCCCTGCGCCAGCTTGACGGCGTCGACCTTGGGCTCCGGTTTCCCGACCGTCGACCAGGTCATGACCTCCGGGGCCACCTGGATGCGCGGCATGACGCTGGTGCGGGTGAGCACCTCCGGCGCGCCGCGATCCCCCTCACCTGGCTGCGCGGGTCGGGGGCCGAACAGATCCAGCGGCGCGGCCAGCCGGCCGCTGATCGGGTCGACCGCCTCGCCGCGCAGTACGGCGGCCGCACGCAGGATGGCTTGTACCGGCTTGATGTAGCCGGTACAGCGACACAGCACGCCGGAGAGCGCCTCGCGCACCTCCGCCTCGCTGGGGTCCGGTCGGCGCGCCAGCAGCGCCCGGGCCGCCAGGATCATCGCCGGCGTGCAGTAGCCGCATTGAATGGCCCCGGTCTCGACGAAGGCCTGCTGCAAGGTATCGAGCCCAAGGGTTCGCCGCCAGCCCTGGGCCGGGCGCTCCCCGAGCGACTCGATGGTCACGATCGCATGCCCGGCGGCGCTGGCCGCCAGCATGACGCAGGCGCTGACCGGGCGTCCGTCCAGCAGGACCGTGCACGCGCCGCACTCGCCTGTCTCACAGCCGCGCTTGGCCCCGAAGAGGCCCAGGTGCTCGCGCAGCGCCGAGAGGAGCGTCGTATCGGCCGACAGGTCGAACGAGGCCGGCTTGCCGTTGAGGGTGAAGGAGACGTTCATCGCCGGCCCCCCTGTCCAGCCACCCGCCGCGCGAGGATGCCCGCCACCTCCGACCGGTAGTCTGCGCCGGCCCAGGCGTCGCCTGCCTGCCTGTACGCGGTCGCGGCCGCTTTGGCGGCTTTGCCCGGATCGGCGCGCTCGATAGGGACCTGGATCGGCCTGGGTCCGAAGCCGCCCAGGGACAGGCGCATGGCGCCCTTGCCATCTCCGCAGGCCGCCGCGCAGACCATGGGCCGGTCGACCGGCGAGCGTGCGACTTGCTCGTAGGCCAGCCATGCCGGGCGAGGCAGGAGGAACCGGACGATGAGACGCCCGGACAGGTCTCGCCCCGGGAGATCGAGCAGCTCGTCGATGCCGAGCCTCGCCGCTCCCGACTCCAGGATGGCCGTCGCGCCCAGCGCCAGAAGCACGGTCGCCAATGGGGACCGGCCGTCGGCGGTCATCAACGTGCCGGCAAGCGAGGCCATGTTGCGCAGGTTCAGGCCGGCCTCCAGTCGGCAGGCCATCGCCAACGCCCCCGGGATCGGGTCCCCGATTTCCACGAGCGTCTGCAGCTTGATTCCGGCACCAACGATGACATGGGCCGCCTCGACCCGCATCCCATCCAGGTCCAGATCCTGCAGGTCCACGACCCGGTCCAGCCGGGCGCGGCGCGGGGTCAGCCAGGTCCCACCGGCCAAAGGAGAGCCGTGACGCAGGAGTGGCAGGGCCTCTTCCATCGACTTGGGGCGGTGGTACTCGAGCGGCTTCATCGGCCTTCAACCTCTCTCGCCCGGGCTGCAGCGACGCCTAGCCGACCGGTCGGATCGGTCTGCGCCGTCAGTCGTCGACCGGATGCCCACAGCTCACTCGGCCCGGTGCACACCGGATTCTGCCACGCTGTGCCGGTCCGGCTCCGCGCGCGAGAGCGGATCCGGGTAGACCCTCCAACCCAACGCTTCCAGCGCGGCCGGATCGGCACGCGGTTCGGGGACGTCGGCCAGGGTAGCTTCGGCGTCGGCCGCCAGCGTCCCGTCGGCCAGGCGCAGTTCACCGGTCACCTGTGCCAGCCGGCCGCGACGGCGGACGAGTCGTCCCACCAATTGCAGGGGTTGGCCTAGCGGAACAGGCCTACGATAGCTGACCGTCAGCTTGGCGGTGAACATGAACCGTTCGATCTGGTCTCCCATGGCCGCCCGTCCGGCGATCTCGTCCAGCATGGCCGCCACTACACCCCCGTGCACAATCCCGGGATAGCCCTGGAAGCGCTCGGGGACGATGGTTTCGGCCGTCACTTCTCCGTCGCCGGTCTGGTAGAAGCGGAGCCCGAGCGCGGTCGGGTTGTCCAGGCCGCACACGAAGCAGCTGCGGGAATTGGGTTGCAGGGTCCTGCCAGGTGCCTTGGCCGTCACGGATGCTCCCATGTTCGCAGGATGCGTGGATCAGGCGGGGCTGAAGGTGTCGATCAACAGATGGGCATCCCCGCCGACCGGATAAAGGATAGGGCAGGTGCAGCCGCTGCGGTTGTACTCCTCCACTTTCCGGCGGGCCTCCTGCGGCGTCCCCGAGGCGGTGATGCGCTGGATCAGCTCGTCGGAGACCAGATGCTTGGCGCTCTGTATCTGCTCGTGTGTCGCCGGCCAGCCCAGGATGGCCTGGATCTTCTGCACGACTTCCGGCGAGACGCCGCTGGCCTTGGCGATGTGCGGCTGCTGAGCCAAGTACTGCGTCAGCAGCTGGCGCGTGCTGTCCAACGCCTTCTCGCGATCGTGGTCGACCGAACACACGACCAGTTGCGGCCGGTCGATGTCCGCCAGATCCCGGCCGGATCTTGCCGCGCCGGTCTTCAACTGCTCTAGCGCTTCGTGGTTGTAGTCCGGAGGCACGCAGTAGTTGAGGACCACGCCGTCGGCGATCTCCCCGGTCAGTTCCATCATCTTCGGTCCCGTGGCGCCGATGTAAATGGGAACGTGCCGGGGCTCCCGGCGGCCATGGACCACGTCGAGCTCGATCCCATCGACGTGATGGAACTCCCCATGGAAGGTGACTCGCTCCATGTTCAACAGACGGCGCAGGACCTCGACCGTTTCGCGCATCGCTAGCAGCGGGTTGCGCCGATCGATGCCGACGTTCTTCGCCAGCGGGTCCCACCAGGCGCCGATCCCGCACACGATCCGGCCCGGCGCCAAATCGTCGAGCGTCAGGAAAGTTGCGGCCAACAGACCGATGTTGCGGGTCCAGTTGTTGATCACGCCGGAGCCGATCTTGATGCGATCGGTCACCGCGGCGTAGGCGGCCATGGGCACGATGGCATCTCGCACCAGCCGCGATTCGGCCTGCCAGACGGCCTCGAAGCCCTTCGTCTCGGCATAGCGGACGATTTCGAGGCCGTCCCGCAGCTCGTGCGCATCTTGCAGGTACAAAGCAACCCGAGACTGTGCCATGCTCAGCTCCGTTCCGGGCGAGGGATCAGGCCGGGGCCGCTCTCACGGAGTATCTGCAGATCCTCGGGGAGATCGAGGTCCATCCGGAGTCCGGGCAGGTCGCAGATTTCCGTCGGGAGCCCTGCGTGGCGCGCCTGTTCCAGGTGGCGATGGTAGCTTTCTGCTCCGAAACTGTATTCTAACAGACCCGCTGGCGCGACCAGGAGCGCGTTCGTCCCCTCGGCCCGCCGGTCCGGCGCGAGGACGACGACCGGCGGCCGGCGGGCCGCCTCCGCCAGCCGGATGACGTCCGCGCCGGTCAGCCAGGGCAGGTCGGCCGGCAGGATCAGAACGGCGGTCGCACCCTGCGCCCGCGCGGCTGCAGTCGCCTGGGTCAGGGCGCGGTTGAGGTCGGAGGGAGCCGCCTCGGCCAGGGCCGCGGCGCCCAGACGGCGCGCCAGCCCCAGCGCCTGTGCGTCGCGGCTGACGAGCAGCGTTCGGTCCAAGTCCGGCGAAGCCACCAGAAGCTCGAGCGTGTGGATAAGCAGGCTCTGGCTGAGGGCCCGGCGTTCCGCAGGGCTCAGCGCCGAATTCAGGCGGGATTTCGACCCGCGCAGACTCTTGAACGGGACGATCGCCCACAGGCTCACGCGCCGCTCCCCGACTGGATCAGCGCCTCGACCATTCCGAGGACCTCAACCGCTAGGCGGCGGCGATCGGATGGGGACCGCATGACGGTGTCGGTGACGAGGACGGTTAGCCGCTCCGAGGCCAGGTTCGCCGCCTGGGACTGGTCTTCCCGATCGATCACGAGCCCGCGCAGCAACCCGCCATAATGCGCTGCGAACGCCGCCGGCCCAGGCTCGATGCCCAGCTCGCGGAACATCTTCGCCGCCGGACCCTTCAGTGCTCGGCCGCCGACGATAGGCGAGACCGCAACGACCGGACGGGCGGACACGGCCGCGCGCATCCCCGGGACAGACAAGATCGGATCCAGGCTGACGAACGGATTCGAGGGACACAGGACGACGGCATCAGCCGAGGCCAGCGCCTCGAGGACGCCCGGAGCCGGCCGGGCGCGTTCGATCGCCTCGAAGCGAAAACCGCACACCGCCGGGCGGCAGCCGCGGGCGACAAAGTACTCCTGGAACGGTAGGTCGCCTTCCGTCGTGGAGACGATCGTCCGTACCGGCTGGTCGCTCATGGGAAGCAGGCGCACCCGCATACCCAGGGAGCGGCAGAATGCGCTTGTGACCTCCGACAGAACCTGGCCGCAGCGCATCCGCCGGGTCCGCTCGACATGGACCGCCAGGTCGCGATCACCCAGACGGAACCAGGTCGGCCCCTCCAGACGGGTCAGGGTCTCCAGGAAATGCCAGCTCTCCTCGGCCCGCCCCCAGCCGGTGTCCGGGTTGGCCACGCCGGCCAGCGTGTACATCACCGTGTCGAGGTCGGGGGAAACCGCCAGGCCCAGGTGCTCGAAATCGTCGGCCGTGTTGACGACGATCGTCAGGTCTTCTGGCGGCAGGCAGGCCGCCAGGCCGTCGGCCAGGCGGGCGCCCCCCACCCCGCCGGCCAGGGCGACGATCTTCAACGCCACAGGGTGACCTCGTCGGGAGGCCGCCGTCCGGGATCGGGCGGGATGATCTCCGGCACCCCCAGCGCGATCATGCCTTGCGGCTCCCAATCCTCCGGCAAACTCAGGACGGCGCGAAGGATCTCGGGCACGAACAGCGGCGCACACATCCAACAAGATCCAAGCCCTTCGGCGTGTGCCGCCAGGAGCAGATGGCCGGCGGCAAGGGCCGCGCTTTGAACCGCCATCGTGTGCTCTGCCCGGCGGCGCTGTTCGTCGGGGTAGACATCCATCTCGGCCATAGTCAGGCAGATGACAATCAACGCCGGGGCCGTGAGCAGCCGCTCCCGGCTGCGCTCGACCCGGCGTTCGGCCTCGTCCGCAGCCAGGCCGTCGCGGCGCAGGTCTTCCAGGAAGCGTCCGCCCATCGCCTCAGCCAATCGGCGACGCGTTCGCTCCTCTTCGACCACGACAAAGCGCCATGGCTGCCGGTTGTGGGCCGAGGGCGCCAGGATGGCCGATTCCAGGATTCGGCGCAGCACCTCCGGCGCGACCGACGGGGAACGAAACCGGCGCACCGAGCGCCGGCTCGCTAGAAAGTGGCGCAGCTGTTCCGCGGACAGGTTCATCCCGAAGCGGTGACCGAGTCCGGGCGGATCAGGTAGATCACCCGCACCATTCCCGGCGTGGCCCATCGGTAGTGAGCTTCACCGGTGTACTTCCCGGCCAGCTTGTCGATGTGATCGGCGGCCCCTTCCTCGCGCGCCTCCACGACGGTGCCGCGGATCTGAAGGTAGCGGTAGGGATTGTCCGGGTCGGAGATCGCCAGCGCCACATGGGGGCGGGCGGTCATGTTGCGATCCTTCGTCCGGCCGCGGGCCGTGTTCACTCGGATCTGGTCGCCCTCGGCGTCGAACCAGACCGGCGTCACCTGGGGGGTCCCATCGGCCATCAATGTCGCCAGGTGGGCGAATGCCTGCGCCTCCTCCCCCAGGAGATCGCGGTGTGATTCAGGGATTGTCGCAGTCATCGGTTCCCCTTTCTCCGGGTTCAACCCCGGAAAGGCCGCCGTCGTGTGCGCACCCACTCAGCGGAAGAGATCCTGATCGGTCGGCCGGATCAGCTCCTTCAGCGTGCCCGGACGAAGCGGGTACGGAAGCCCGCGCACGTGCACGACCGGCGCGCTCTCGTCCGCCTGCCCCGTCAGGATCGAGGCGGCCGCAGCGACCTCGTCCGCCAGTCCGACCTCGGTCACACGCAGACGGTAGCCGAACAGATCCGGCCGGCCGCGCAGATCGACCAGAGCCGGGAACCCGGAGACGCCGATCGCGACGCCGACCGTACCCATGCGCCAGGCGCGCCCGTGCGAGTCGATGATCAAGACGCCCAGTGAAGCTCCGCTCTCCTCCTCCAGGCTCCTGCGAATCCTGTCGGCCGATCGATCGGGGTCCTCGGGGAGCATCAACACCCAATCCTCAGGCGCACCGTCCCGACCGCGTACGTTGGAATGGTCCACTCCGGCGTTGGCGCACACGAAACCCAATCGGTGGCGGACGACGATCAGCCCCCGACGGATTCGCAGGATCTCCCGGCTTTCGCGCAGGATCACCTCGACCAGACGCGGATCCTTCTCGGTTTCGGCGGCCAGCCGGAAGGCCTCGGGCGAAGGCTGGATTCCGGCCAGATGGACCAGGCGCCCTTCCGCCTTGGAGACGATCTTCTGGGTGACGACGACGACGTCGCCGTCCTGGAGCGCCAGTCCGGCTCGCCTCGACCCCTCCAGAATCAGGCGGGGCAGATCGTCGCCGGGCTCCACGATGGGCAGTCCGGGGAGGACGGTCAATACCAGTTGGCCGGGCATGCGCCCCGTCCGGTCAGCGCGGCGGCTGTTCGCCGGTAATGCGAATCCCTGCCGCGCGCATCTTGTAGCGTTTGTTGATTCCGATAAGAACCGCCGAGAGCCCTTCGACGACGACGGCGTTTTCGATCGGGCCGGCATCCCAGCCGACCAGCCCGATTGCCGCCACCAGTTGGAGAACCTGCTGGCGCGCCTCGTCGTCCCCGCCGCAGACCAGGACATCACAGGGCACCGGGTGGTCTTCGACCAGGTGCTCGTGCGAGATGTTCTGAAAGGCGGCCACGACCTGAGTGGCCGGGCCGAGTATCTGCTGCGCTTCCTGCGCGGCGCTGCCCGCCGGCGGCACGTGGACCGTGGTGATCTTGGGAGGTTTGAGCGGTACGGTCACGTCCACCAGAACCTTGCCGGCCAGACGCTCTTTGAGGGCCTCCAGCGTTGACTGATGCGCCTCATAGGGAATCGTCAGAATGGCGATATGGCACCGGCCGGCCGCCTCCTCATTCCCCATGCCCCGCACCGTTTCCTGTCCGAGGCGCTGGTTCAGCTCACCCGCCACGCGAACAGCCTTGTCGGGAGTGCGCGAACCCAGCAGGATCGGGTAGCCGGCCTTGGCCAGTCGGTAGGCCAGACCCTGCCCCTCCTTACCGGTGCCGCCGAGGATGGCCAGGTTGATCAGCAAGCGGTCGCTCATGCCCCCTCCCCAGGGGAAGGTGTCCGGCGTCAGCCCGCCGGCACCTGCAGATGATAGCGCCTCCAGGCGGCGGATGCCAGTTCCCGCGACCGCCGGGTGATCTGCTCCTCGTCCAGTGTGAGCAGCCTGCGGTCCTGCATCAGCACCCGTCCGGCGACGATGGTGGCCGTCACCATAGACGGCTCGAACCCGAACAGGATGTGCCAGGGCAGATTGTCGGCCGTCAGCGGAGTGGTCGGATGGTAGTCGACGAAGATCAGGTCGGCCTGGGCGGCGACGGCGATGACGCCCAGGGGCGCGCCTGGAAAGAACTGCATGGCCAGCGCGGCGTTGTTGTGGACCGCCATTTCGACGACCGTCGAACCGCTCATCCGCCGCGGATCCGCCTGCCAGAGTTTGTGCACCAGGTAGGCCGCCTTCCACTCCTCCCACATCGCGTTGGAGAAGCCGTCGTTGCCCATCCCCACGCGCACCCCGGCCCGCAGCATGCCCTCGACGTCGGCCACGCCGACGGCGTTGTTCATGTTCGAACGCGGCTGGTGCGTCACCCAAGTGCGGGAGGCGGCCAGGAGCTCGACCTCCCGCTCATCGACGTGCACCGCGTGGGCGAGGATCGTCCGTTCGCCAAGGATCCCGTGACGCTCCAGCCGCTCGACGACGCGCAGCCCGCTCTTGGCCAGGCTGTCGATCTGATCCGCCTGCCCCTCGGCGGCGTGCAGGTGGAAGCCGGCCCCGTCCGGCCGCGCCTCACGGCAGCGATCCAGCGTCTCGTCCGAGAGGGTCAGGCTGGCGTGCAGGCCGAACGAAGCGGCCAACCGGCCGCCGGCCGGCGCCTCGCGGCGGCAGCGCTCCAGGAAGCGGACATTCTCGGCGATGCCCAGGTTCGCTTTCTCCGGCCCGTCGCGATCCGTGACCTCATAGCACAGGACGGCACGCAGCCCGGCCTGATCGACCGCCTCGGCGATCACGTCCAGGATCCCCTCGATCGCATTCGGCGAGGCGTGGTGATCGATCAGCGTGGTCGTTCCATGGCGGATGGCGTCCGCCAGGCAGACCCACGTGGAGTAGCGGACGTCCTCGGGCGTGAGTGACCGGTCGAGCGGCCACCACAAGCGCTGCAGGATGTCGGGGAAATCGGCCGGGGCGCGGCCGGGAATGGCCATCCCGCGGGCGAAGGCCCCGTAGAAGTGGGTGTGACCGCAGATGTTCCCGGGCATGACCAGTTGCCCGCCGGCATCGAGGATTCCGACTCGGGGATGCCGTCCGACCAGCTCAGCGGTCGGTCCGATCTCCGCGATCCGCCCGCCGTCCACCAGGAGAGCGTGATCTTCAAGAATCCGGCAGGGCTCTCCCCAGGTGATCACCTGTCCATGCGTGATGAGCATGCCCGCCCTCCCGTGGCTCAATCGAAGACCGCCGACCAATCCGCGTCCTGGCGGGCCGCGCAGGCGTCAGCCACGTGGCGCGGCGTGGTGCGCAGGGACGAGAAGGGCTGCGGCAACGCCTCGACCGGGAAGAACCCGACCTGGCTGGTCTCGCTGCTCGTCGTCGGCACGCCGGATACGACCTCGCACAAGAAGACAAGCTTGTAGGCATGGAACAGTGTCAGCGCCTCTTCGATACGGTTAGCGTCATAGACGCCGACCAGCCGGCTCGCCCGAACGCGCAGCCCGGCCTCCTCCCAAACCTCCCTTTCGACAGCCGCGCCCGGCGCCTCGCCGACGTCGGCCCAGCCTCCCGGCAGCGTCCATCCGCCATCGGAAGCCTCGCGCACGAGCAGCAGCTCGCCTCCGCGGAAGACTGCCCCGCGCACGTCGACCTTGGGGGTCACGTATCCCGGCTGGGCGCCGAAAGCCAGCCGGGCGGCCCGCTCTGGGAGCTCGGCATGAGCGGCAACGATCTCGGCTGCAATCTCGAGCAGGCGCTCGGCGCGTTGGCGGTCGAACGGGTTGCCGGCGAAATGCCGTCCAGCCTGTGCCAGCGCCTCGATCTCGCGCGCCCAGGCCAGCCAGTGCGGCACGCGTTCCGTCACCCGCCCCTCCGTATTTGGCCGGCCAGCCAATCCTGATCGACCGGAAGCCGGCGGATGCGCACGCCGCACGCGTGATAAATGCCGTTGGTGATCGCCGGCGCGGTCGGGATGCTGACGATCTCGCCGACGCCCTTGGCCCCGTACGGCCCATCCGCCGTGGGATGCTCGACGACGAACGAGAGGATCTCCGGGGTCTGCGCGATCGACGGCATGCGATAGCGCGCCAGGCGATCGCTGAAGACCACGCCCTCTTCGACGATGAACTCTTCCGTCAGCGCCGTGCCGATCCCCATGACCACACCGCCGTCGATCTGCCCAGCCAGGCCGAGAGGGTTGAGAGCCCGACCGACATCATTAGCCGTGATGACCCTCATCGCGCGCACCTGTCCCGTCGCCAGGTTGACTTCGACCTCGGCTGCCTGGGCGGCGAAAGCGTAGGCGAAGTGAATATCGCCCGGTTCTCCCAGCGGCTGAGTCTCGGGCGCAGTGTACTCCGCCTCCGCCTGCGGGGCGCGGCCTTCGGCGCGCATCCAGGCGGCCGCTTGCCCGAGCGACACCGATCGGCCGCGGGATTCGGCCCGGCCATCGCCGAAGCGCACCTCGCCCGGGGGACAGTCGAAGCGCTCGGCCACGGTCGCCGCCACCGCCTGGCGCAGGGCAGCCGCCGCCAGGCGGGCTGCGTTGCCGGTCACGAAGGTCTGGCGCGAGGCGGTGGTCGGCCCGCCGTCCGGCGTGCGGTCCGTATCCGACAGCAGCACACGCACCTGCTCGACGGGCAGGCCGAGCTCTTCGGCTGTGATCATCTGCAACACCGTCGACAAGCCTTGGCCCAGTTCGGCCGAGGCCGTGCGCACCTCGGCTGTCCCATCGTCGGCCAGCTCGACCTCGGCCCCGGCCTTGTCGGCCGCGCCGCCACCCAACCCGGTGTTCTTGTAGCCGACGGCGAAACCCCAAGCGCGGCGCAGGCGCGGGTCGCCGTCCACCGTACGCGGCCGGAATGGTTCCGCAGTCAGGCGGCGCATTTCCGCATCGACCCGGTCGATGCACTCGAGCAAGCCGACGCTCTCCCGTAGCACCTGCCCGGTATTGGTGCTGGCGCCGACGCGCAGCGCGTTCCTGCGGCGCAGATCGACCGGATCGAGGCCCAGTCGGGCGGCGAGCTCGTCCATGGCCGATTCGATGGCAAAGGCCGACTGCGTCACGCCGAAGCCGCGGAACGCACCCGCCGGCGGATTGTTGGTGTAGACCGCGTAGCAATCGGCCCGGGCGTGCGGAACGCTGTACGGGCCGTTCGAGTGCGTGGTCGCCCGGGTCATGACTTTGTCGCCCAGGGAAGCATAGGCCCCGGTATCGCCATACAGCTCAGTTTCGACGGCGACGAGCGTCCCATCCCGCCGCGCGCCCACCTTTGCCCGGATGCGTGTGGCATGCCGCTTCGGATGGACCAGCAGACTTTCGTGCCGATCGTAGAGCACCTTGACCGGCCGGCCGGTCGCCCGGGCCAGGAGCGCGGCGTGGATCTGCCCGGCGATGTCTTCCTTCCCGCCGAAACCCCCGCCGATCAGCGCGCCGCGAACGTGGACCGCCTCCTGCGGGAGCCCCAGGCAGCGGGCGATCTGCTCGCGGTCCGCATACGGGATCTGCGAGCCGACCAGCACTTCGACCCGGCCGCCTTCCACGATCCGGGCGAGGCTGCATTCCGGCTCCAGGAAGGCGTGCTCCTGGATGGGAGTGGCGTAGGTTTCCTCGACGACGACGTCGGCCTGCTCGAAGCCGGCCTGCGTGTCTCCCTTGCGGACCTGGATGTGCTTGAGCAGGTTGCCCGCATCGTGAAGCCGCGGCGACTCCGGAGCGAGGGCCCGCTCCGGATCGCTGACAACGGGCTGCGCCTCGATCTCGACCTGGATGAGCTCGAGGGCGCGCCCGGCGATTTCCCGCGTGTCCGCCGCGACCAGCGCCAACGCGTCCCCCACATAGCGGACTCGCTCGCCCACGCCGACCATCACCGGCCAGTCGTACACAACCAGTCCGTGGTTGCGTTCTCCGGGGATGTCCGCCGCCGTCAGGACGGCCTGGACGCCAGGCAGCTCCCCGGCTCGGCGGGTGTCGATGCGCCGGACGAGGCCGTGCGGCAGGCCGGCCCGCAGTGCGCGGCCGTGGAGCATGTTCGGGAACTGGTAATCATCGGTGAAGCGCGCCTGGCCGTTGACCTTGGCGATGCCGTCCGGCCGCGGGACAGGCCGGCCCATGACGGTCTGCGGCCCGATGGGCCCCGGGTCAGGCGGGCGCACCGGCTCGCCCGTGCGCAGGCTGGCCGCGGCCGCCAGCACCGCGCCGGCGATCTGCGGATACCCTCCGCAGCGGCAGAGCGTGTCCTTGAGAGCCATCCGGATGTCATCGGCTGTGGGATCGGCATTGCGTGTCAGCAGCGCCGCGGCGGTGAGGATCTGCCCCGGGGTGCAGAAGCCGCACTGCACCGCACCGTGCAGGACGAACGCCTCTTGTAGAGGATGCAACCGGTCGTTTCGGGCAAGACCCTCGATGGTCATCACACGCCGGCCTTCGGCCTTGGCGGCCGGCAGCGCGCAGGAGAGGACCGGAGCGCCGTCGAGAAGGACGGTGCATGCGCCGCACTCCGCTTCGTCACAGCCGATCTTGGTCCCCGTGAGGCCCAATCGCTGGCGCAGCACGTCGGCCAGCATCTCCCCGGGACCGGCGTCCACCTCCACACGCTGATCGTTCACCCACATCTGGAGCCGCGTCATTACCACCTCAGGGACCACGCGTTGACCTGTATCGGCCCGAAGGCTCTCGCCTTGCGCCGAGGATCGCGGCCTACCACGCGCCCGCCTTGGCTCCCAGCCGTGCCGCGTCGAGAACCTCTGCCAGGAGCACGCCGAGCAGGTCGCGGCGATAGGTCTCGCTGGCCCGATGCGGGCTGGTGCGCACGCGCGCTTCCGCCGCCAGGGCCGAGATGGCGGCCTCGACCGTCTTCCGCTCGAGGGTGCGTCCGCGCAGGGCCGCTTCGGCCTGCCGGGCGCGCAGCGGCCGCGGCCCGGCAGCGCCCACGGTCAATCGAACCTGGGCTATGCGCTCCTCGGTCTCCCACTCCAACCACACCGCCATATTCAGAATCGCGATGGCCACACCCTGCGGGCGCATGATCCGCCGGAAGGCGCTGGTCTGTGCCGGCCCGGTCGGCCGGAAGCGGAAGGCCACCAGCAGCTCGCCTCCGCGCTCGAAAGTCACTTGCCCCGGTCCGGCGAACACGCCCTCCAAGGGCTCCCAACGCCGCCCCGTCGACGAGGCGATCTCCACCTCCGCCTCCAGGGCGAGCAAGGCGATCGATCCGTCGCCAGCAGGCAGCGCGTGGGCTACGTTGCCGCCGATCGTGGCCACATTGCGGACCTGCGGGCCTCCGATCAGCGCACTGGCCTGGACCAGGCAGGCGGCGTGTTCCTGCAGGACCGGATGGTCAACGATCTGCGCGTGCGTGACCGCCGCGCCGATGGTGATGACCTCGCGATCGGCGTTGATGCAGGTCATCTCCTCGATGCGCGTCACATCGATCAGGGCGCGCTGCGGCGGGAGGCGCCCTTGCTGCAAATCCAGGAGCAGGTCGGTGCCCCCGGCGATAATGCGGGCGCCGCCCTGCGCCTGGACAAGCGAGGCCAGAGCTTCCTCTACGCTGACCGGCGAGCGATATTCATTCCAGAGCGGCATGTGCCTTCTGCCGAGGGCTGAGGGACCAGCCGGCGCTTTTCGACGAGCGGGGATGCTCGACGCCGCCGCAGGACCAACCTGCTGCGACCGCCGGTCCGAGGTTCTCCCATTGTAGCATGGCCCCGCCCAACTTCCGAAGTTCCAGGAACTTCGGAAGTTGGGCGGGGCAGCCTACTCCGCCGCCGCGTCGGCAAGGGCCAGTGCTTCGTCGATCAGGGCAAAGCCGTCGGCCAGCTGCGCCTCGGTGATGATCAGCGGCGGCAGGATCAAGAGCGTGTGCCAGTGTGTATACAGGAACAGGCCGCGCTCCAGCAGGAATTTCCTGATGCGGTCCATCTCCGGGCTGCTGGCGTTGAAGGGCGCCAGCGGCTCCCGCGTGGCGCGATTGCGCACCAGCTCGATCACGCCGAACAGCCCGATCGAGCGCACGTCCCCGACGCTGGGATGGGCCTCGCCCAGCTCGCGCAGGTGCCGGGCGAGCACGGGTCCGAGCGCCTGGGCGCGCTCGACCAGGTGATCCTGCTGCAAGACCTGCAGGTTGGCGATCGCCGCCGCCAGCGAGATCGGATGCCCATTGTAGGTCAGGCCGCCCTGGTAGACGCGGTCATGGAAGAAGTCAGCGATCGACTGCCGCATGGCCACCGCCCCCAGCGGGGCGTAACCGGAGGTCAGCCCCTTGGCTAGCGTCATCAGATCGGGCACGACCTTCCAGTGGTCGACGGCGAACCAGGCTCCGGTCCGCCCGAAGCCGCTCATGACCTCGTCGCAGATAAGCAGGATCCCGTGCCGGTCGCAGATCTGGCGTACGCCGGCGAGGTATCCCTGCGGAGGGATGATGACGCCGTTCGTCCCGGTGACCGTCTCGACCAGGACGGCGGCGATAGTCGCCGGCCCCTCCAGCTGGATGACCTCTTCCAGATGGTTCAGATAGTCGAGGCAGAACTCCGCCTCGCCCACCTCCGGCCGGCCGCGATGGAAGGTCGACCGGTAGCGGTAAGGGTCGAGAAAGTGGACGACCCCGGGCATCAGGCTCGGTTCCCACGCCCACCGCCGCGGATCGCCGGTGGCGGCCATGGCGCCGGCCGTGGCGCCGTGGTATGAGCGATACCGAGCGAGGATCTTGTGCCGCCCGGTGTAGGCCCGGGCCAGCTTGATGGCGTTCTCGTTGGCCTCCGCCCCGCCCAGCACATACAGGAATCGGTCCAGATCACCGGGCGTGATCTCGGCCAGCATCTTCCCCAGCAGGGCGCGCGGTTTGCTGGCCATCCCCGGGCCGGCGAAGACAAGCTCACGCGCCTGCTCGGTGATCGCCTCGACCACGCGCGCATCCCCATGCCCGATGTTCGAGCACATGACCATGGAGTTGAAGTCAAGATAGCGTTTGCCGGCGGCGTCCCAGAAGTAGACGCCCTCCGCCCGGGTGACCGGGATGGGTTGCACACGACCCTGGGCCGACCAGGTCCAGAAGTTGTGTTTCAGGCTGAGAGGCAGGATTTCCTCGGGCGGCAGTTCCGGGATGACGGTCATGCTTCCCTCACTGAAGTCCGCGCGGCCTCGCGCGGGCTCCCTATCGTCGACAGGCCCGAGGCCCGGCTCAAGGGCCTGCCCGGTGATCCTGGCTCAGCTCGAGTTTCAGCGCGGCCAGGGAACGATTAAGGTCGTGGATGAAGGCTACCAGCGAACCGATGAGCGACAGCATGCAGCCGGCGAACAGCCCCACGATCAGCCAGGCGGCCTGCAGATCGAGGATGGCCGTCACGAAGAGAACGATGACCAGGACGGCGGCCAGCAGGACGCTGACCGTCGCCAGGATGATGGCCTGCTGGAGAAGCCGGGCGCGCCCCGCCAGAATGTCCAATTGCGCCCGCAGGCGCGGGCCGGTTTGCGGCGGCGAGCTGCGCAGGTCGCGCGACAGCGCACGCGAGCGGTCGACCACTCTCCCCAGCCGGTTGGTCATGCTCAGCAGGAGCAGCCCGATGCCGGACACCAGGATCACCGGTCCGACGGCGACCTGCAGGACCGGGACGAGCTCGCCGAGCGACAGTCCGGGCATGTCAGAGGACCTCTGCGCCTGCCCGCCGGTGCAGGAACCGCCCCATCCCCGGCCGCCCAAGCCAACGACCGTGATCGACGATCCGCTGTCCGCGCAGGAAGACGATCTCGGGGAACCCTTCCAGCTCCCATCCCTCATACAGGTTGTAGTCGGTGCGATGCTGAGCGTAGGCCAGGCCGTAGGTCACCCGGCGCGACGGGTCCCAGACGACGACGTCTGCATCGGCGCCTGGTTGAAGTACGCCTTTGCGTGGGTACAGTCCGAAAATGCGCGCCGGGTTGGTCGAGGTCAGAGCGACGAATCGGCTGGGATGGATCCGGCCGCTGACGACCGCGTGCGTCCACATGACCGGCAGCCGGTCGCCCACCCCGGGCAGGCCGTTGGGGATCTTGGTGAAATCCGCTGCGCCGAGTTCCTTGCCCGGGATCGCCACAGGCCGTCCTTCATACTCGATCGGCCGCGTGCCGTCGAAGAAGAACGGGCAGTGATCGGTTCCGACGGTCTGGAGGGTCCCATCCGCCAGCGCCTCCCACAGGGCGGCGTTGTCTTCCGCCTGGCGCATCGGCGGCGAGCAGACCCACTTCGCCCCGTCCGGCCGGCGCAGGTGATCGAGGGTGAAGAACAGATACGGCGGGCAGGTCTCGCCCATGACGGTCACGCCGCGGGCGCGGCCGTAACGGAGTTGATCGACCTCACCGGCGGTGTTCATGTGCACCAGGTACAGGGGTGCGCCGGCCTGCGCCGCCAGGGCAATGCCTCTCAAGGCGGCCTCGACCGCGCCCCAGGCCGGCCGCGTGCGGGCGTGCCACTCTGGACTGGTGTGCCCGGCGGCCAGCGCTTCGCCCACCAGCAGGTCGATGACGTCGCCGTTCTCGGCGTGCAGCATCGTCAACATCCCGTGCCGGGCGGCGATGCGCAGCACCTGGAAGATCTCGCCATCCTGCAGACGCAGGCGGTTGTTGTACGCGCTGAATACCTTGAGGGATGGGATGCCTTCGTCGATCAGGTGTGGGATTTCCGCCGCCACCTGCGGATCGAAGCGTGTGATGTTCATGTGAAAGCCGAAGTCGATGGCGGCCTTGCCGTCCGCCTTGGCGTGCCAGGATTGGACCCCGGCCCGCAGGCCGGACCTTTCCGGTTGGGGCACGAAGTCGATAACCGTGGTCGTCCCGCCGAACGCGGCCGCCTTGTGTCCGGTGTAGTGATCGTCGGAAGAGACCGTCCCGAACATGGGCAGGTCGAAGTGCGTGTGAACGTCTACGCCGCCGGGCAGCAGGAGCTTACCGTCGGCCTCGACGACTTCGGCCTCGTCGGAAAGTAGGTTCGGGCCGATCGCCGCGATCGTCTCCCCCTCGATGCGCAGGTCGGCCCGGAAGGACGCCTCGGCGGTGATGATCGTCCCGCCGCGAATGAGGATCGGCGATGGCATGCGGCTCTCCGGGTGGCGTGTCTGCCGGGTCCATTATAAGACTGCTGGGCGGTGTCCCCCCAGCCCCCCTCG